>Ga0207721_100055_pt1 | contig 137551 bp, 121 predicted proteins | sample TtaePargueraPR_3_FD_187756 | JGI IMG/M metagenome (GOLD analysis project Ga0207721, IMG submission 187756) | Aerobic enrichment media microbial communities from Bioluminiscent Bay, La Parguera, Puerto Rico - Tt and P2 (1) (SPAdes) | ecosystem: Environmental > Aquatic > Marine > Unclassified ... | reverse complement strand
CAAACTCTCAAATTAAAAGTTTTTTATCCTCGCTTAAACACTAGCTGTTCGCTATTACTGTTACTTGATCTCTCAAGAATTGTTTGGTATAACTTGGTTTACTTCACTATTCAATTATCAAATGTTCATTTGGTATTTTTTTTGCGTTTCGCTGTTTTTGTCAGCGAAGATTATAATATCATATCTTCTCTCGATTGTCAACAGCTTTTTTAATTTCTTTTTTTAAAATGTTCTTTCGCTGTTGTGTTTGCCTCATTTGTTTGTGTGGCTCACTTGACCAGCGAAATGTATTATAGCATCGCTGTATACTTGTGTCAATACTATATTTAATCTTTTTTTATTTTTTTATCAAAATACTTGCTTGGTCTAGGTAATGTATGATTGGATTATATTCATAAACATATCCTGCAATAACGGATTCCTCCATTAACTGTACTAGTTCTTGATTGTTGGTAACCGTAATCATCAAAGAAATAATCCCTATAAATATAATAACAATTACGCACCCTAGTCCAAATCCCAACAAACTTCCCGCCAATTTATTTGTCATATTTAAGAATGGTAACTTTGCTACAAGGTCCAATATATTAACGACAACAGCAAGAACAATAATAACTACAATAAGTAAAATAATAAATATTAAAATATTTAATACAACATTTGCCAGCATGCCACTGACATATTCATTAAATGTTGTGGCGCCCACACGTCCAAAGCCTTCAATATTATTATTTTCTTTGAGCATCATCTTAAGCACATCCGGAATATTCAATAAATTGATTGCATCATATTGTTCTTCTTTTCCAGATAGCCCCATAAAAATCTCTCCGAAATTAAACGAATCTGCAATTTTCAAAGATAAATTTTCGTGGATTGTTGTTTTTGTCATTACAAACTTGGTTATCACCGGATACAAATAGTATGTAATCCCGAATGCAATAATTAAAGAGAGCGCACTATATAGTGTTTTTATAAACCCTTTGCCAAATCCATATAATATAGAACCGGCAAGGATAATGAGCAAAATAATATCAAGTGTATTCATTTGTTTCACCTTTCCTTAATTTTTAAAATTGTATATCCATAATCACTTTGTGCAATATATGTTGTTTTGTTGACTTCATAAAACTTATAAAATTCTGAGTATGTCGACGTAAACCATATGCGTTTTTTTCTATCTAATTTGATAATTTTTGATTGTGTTATGATAAAATAATGTTCAGGGTTACTTGTAATCCCCTTAATCTCTTCTTCAAATTGATGCTTAATCAGCAAGTTGCCTTGAAAGTCAAAGACACATACACTCTTTGCATAATCACTTTCACTGTATTGATTCGCCTTACCAAACAATACAATCAACTCATCATCTGTAACTTCGACTTCAAGAATTTCCGCTTCGAGAGGAATTTCTGCGATTTGTTTTGGTTCGTTAAGAGCATCAAAAATCTGAATGGATTCGTCTAAAATAGAAATTACCGTTTCATTATCAACCCAAAAGACTTCTACCGGCAGGGTGTTTTCATACGTGAATCCACCAACAATTTTTTCTCCCATCTGGTCATATTGCTCTTCAAAATTGAAAAAGGCGATTTGTGTCTGTAATCGATTATTTCCTATATTTAAATATGATGCAACCATTTTGTTTAAATCATTGGACGTATCTACTGCAATAGGGTATCCATCCTCAATAAAACGCGTCCCTCTACCGACTGTAAGTTCTCCTTGATCATTATAATAATTAATGAAGTGTTGAGACTTTCCCTCCATCACTGTTGTTAAGAATCCTTCACTGTTAATGTTAATATCAATAATCGGCCAATCTTCTTTGACCTCAAACAAAAAGCCTTTATCATTAAATACATATGCCGACTTCTTCATAATATCTGCTACTGCAATATAATTTCCAGAATGAACCATATATGGTGTTTCAATATAGAAGCTTTTGCTCCAAACATTTTTATTTTCAAGATTCTTTTTAATCAGCCCGTTTTTGCTGCACAAAAAAATAGCATCATCAATAACTGCCATCTGAATATATACATCTTCAAAAACCTGGGTATCAATCGTTTTAAAATAAACTTCACCGCCATTAAAGCGGTAGTACTGGGGGCGGATGACAAACGTATAGATTAAGCTCGTCATCACGATAAACACTAATATTCCAAATACATATATACTCTTATTTTTCATTATTCACCAACTTTAGTCTCTCTAGTATAAAAAAAGCAGTGATTCTCAAACTCTCTGATGAATCACCACTTCATTTGATGGAGCTTATACATTGCATCACTTTTTATTCCATGATACGTTCATATTGTTCAATATACTCTTTTGCTGCTTTATTCCATGAGAATCTTGTACGCATTCCACGTTCAACCAGTGCATTCCATGCATCTTTATTCTCGTACAATGTCATTGCTTCTTGTATCGCTTGAACAAACTCATCACTATTATAATTTTTAAATAAAAACCCTGTACTTTGCTCTCGATTTTCATTATAATCGACAATCGTGTCTCCCAATCCTCCAGTACGCCTTACCACTGGAACTGTTCCATATCTTAGACTATATAGTTGTGATAGTCCGCATGGTTCAAACAGTGATGGCATTAAGAAGATATCTACAGAGCCATATATACGTCGTGCCAAGCCTTGATTAAATAAAATATTAGCGCTCACTTTATCTGGGTGCTCGCTTTCTAATTTTTTCAATCGACTTTCATAGAAATAATCTCCCGAACCAAGAATGACAAACTGTACATCTTGATTAAGTAAGCGTTCCATCGCTTGGATAATAAGGTCAACACCTTTTTGTTCTGCTAAACGCGTTACCACTCCTAATAAAGGAACGTCACGTTCCGGAAGTCCCAGCTCCCTCTGAAAGCTTGCCTTTTGCTTTGGTTTCATCTGAATAAAATTCTCAACATTAAAATTATATTCAAGCGCTTCATCTACAGCCGGGTCATATTTGTCATAATAGATTCCATTAACGATTCCATATATTTTATCGGTATATTTTCGAAGTAAACCGTCAAGTCCATATCCATACCATGGTGTCTGAATTTCACGTGCATAGGTTTTACTGACCGTCGTTACCAAGTCTGCATACACAATTCCAGCCTTCATATAACATACCTTCCCATGGTACTCAATTGCATCCATGTTAAAGTATTTTGTCGGCAAGTTCAAGTCATCCAACACACTCTTATCAAATACACCTTGATACTGAAGGTTATGTATAGTAAACATTAAACGAATATTGTGATAAAAATCCAAATGGTAATATTCTTTTTTCATAAATAGGGCAATCAAAGCCGACTGCCAGTCATTCAAATGAATTACGTCCGGTTTCAAGTCTAGAAACATTAGCATCTCTAATGTTGCCTTGCAAAAAAATCCAAACCGCTCATCATCATCTGTATATCCATAGAGTCCATCGCGTTCAAAATAATCTGTGTTTCCAATAAAATATGTTAAAACTCCATCGTAATTAAGCGCATATACATCCGCAACTTTTGCCTGCCCACCTGCTTCTACAATGAAACTAAATTCTCGCTTTAATGCATAGTTATCCTCTACGGCTCTATATTTTGGCATAACACGAATAATGTCAACGCCTTCTTCTTTTAAAGCTATTGGCAATGCTTCAGCCACGTCTGCCAATCCACCTGAGGCAGCATATGGTACAGTCTCTGACGATACAAATAGAATTTTCATGTTTTTACCTCTCAAAAATCATTTTGTGGTCACTATCATACTTATTATAACATATTGTAAATCACTCTGTCATATATATATTATCCTTTTCACCAAAATATCTAGGATATGATATACTAAGTGTATCTTTTATTGAAAATGAGGAGGTTACTATGCGAAGTAAAACATACACAAACCGAAACGAAATTCTTCCCGAATACACATGGGACTTAACCCACTTAGTCCCATCAGATAAAGTGTGGAACCAGCTCTATCAAGACATTAACAGCCAGATACAGCAGGTATCCGCTTATAAAAATCAGCTACTAAAAAATGCCCAAACACTTTATGACGCCTTAGAGCTTCGCTCCAAGGTTTTTATGATGTTTCATCGTATTTATGTTTATTCAAATATGAAGCTTCACGAAGACACAGGCAACTCCCGCTCACAAGAAGCCGTTCAAAAGGTTAATAATCTAGAGGTTACTTTAAATTCGGCATTCGCTTTTTTTGAGCCGGAACTAATGGCGGCAGATACAATAGTTATCCAAAACTACCTGGATTCATATGAACCTTTATCAATGTATAATCACTTTTTTGACAATCTTTTTAGACAAAAACAGCATATTCTTCCAAAAGAACATGAAGAATTACTTGCACTTGCCAGTGATTTTACCGGGTCACCCAGCGAAATTTTTTCTATGTTTATGAATGCAGATTTAGTGCTTCCTGATGTTGCGGATGGAAAAGGCGAAAGCCATCCTCTATCTTTAGGTTCTTATCAACGATATATTAAAAGCAATGACCCTATTTTACGTAAAAACGCTTTTGACAGTCTGCATCAGAAGATGAAAGATCATACCAATACCCTAACCAGTATTTATCTTTCCAGCTTAAAAAAAGATGTCTTTGAAATGCGTGCTCGCAACTATACAAGTTCATGTGAAGCTTCTCTTAGTAGCAAAAATATTGATGTTGCTGTCTATGATAATTTGATTCAAACAGTACATGAACACTTGCCTTTGCTACACCGCTATGTTCGACTACGTAAAAAAATGCTTCAGCTGCCGACGCTCCATATGTATGATTTATATACACCGCTTGTACATGATATGGACCAAACCATTGAATACGACGAAGCAAAAGAAATCGTTCTTGAAAGTCTAAAACCTCTAGGAGAGGATTACTTAGCTCTAGTTAACAAAGGATTTGAAGAACGTTGGATTGATGTATATGAAAACAAAGGAAAGCGTAGCGGTGCATATTCTTGGGGTACATACGATTGTCAACCCTATATTCTTTTGAACCATCAAGATACATTAAACAGCACCTTTACCTTAACCCACGAAATGGGGCATGCCTTACATTCTTATTACTCAAACGCTCATCAACCCTATCTCTATCATTCATATCCTATTTTTTTGGCAGAGGTAGCATCAACTGTAAATGAATCTTTACTTATTCATCATTTGCTTGGGAAGGCCAAAGAAAAAAAAGAGAAACTTTATTTGTTAAATTATTATATGGAAAGCTTCCGTACGACCCTATATCGCCAAGTCATGTTCGCTGAATTTGAAAAAAAAGCTCATGAAATGCTTGAAAACGCAGAGCCAGTCACTTCAGATAGCTTATATCAGATGTATAAAGCATTAAATGCGACATACTATGGTGATGACATCATTGTTGATGATTTAATTGGTTATGAATGGTCAAGGATTCCACATTTTTACACAGCATTTTATGTGTATCAGTATGCCACCGGTTTTTCAGCGGCTGTTGCCTTATCTAAGAATATTCTTGACGGTGGTCAAGATGCCGCCAATCATTACAAAAACTTTTTAAAAAGCGGCTCCTCTAAGTATCCAATCGATACACTTAAAGAAGCCGGTGTTGATATGACGAAAACCACTCCTATCAAAAATGCACTTTCCGTCTTTGAACGTCTGTTAGATGAAATGGAATCGTTACTTTAGATTTATGATATGTCCTTGGAGGCTTCAGTGATAAAATCAATGTGATCCCCACGGGACATATCTACTTGAAATCCCGCATTATTAATACGTCGTTCAATACATCCACGGCAGTGAGCCGCTTCATCTCCTGTACAAATCTTTCCATCATACAACAAGTACTTATCTCGTACTGTTGTCGGGGAAAGGTTGGGCATCACCACATTGGCTCCTGCCTTTAATCCTTTTTCACGCCCCAAAGGACTGATACTTCCTAATGCTGTTGTCGCCGGCAACAAAACCGTTGGCAACATCAAACGAATGATAGCTAATAAGATCGTTGTCATTCGTAAATCTCCGCCTTCTTCCTGAGCAAGAGGCGTATCCTTATGGGCAATAAAAGGACCAATGCCAACCATTTGAGGTTGTAGCTCTTTTAAAAAACGTAAATCTTTGACCAAATCTTGGGTCGTCTGCCCCGGCAATCCAACCATAAATCCAGCCCCAATCTGAAATCCGATATCTTTTAAATCATATAAGCACTGTCTTCGCTCATCAAAACTCATCTTTGGATGTAGCGCTTCATATAATTGTCTTGAGCTTGTTTCATGACGAAGCAAATAGCGGTCTGCACCTGCTTCATAGTATTTTTGATAGGACGCTTTTGGCTTTTCTCCAATAGACAGCGTGATTGCAACATCTGCATACGTTGCTTTGATTTTTCGAACTATCTCAACAATATCTTCATCTAAATAGTGATTATCTTCTCCTCCTTGGAGCACAAACGTACGATATCCCAAGGTATATCCAACTTCACAACACTCTAAAATCTCTTCGATTGATAAGCGATAGCGCTCTGCAAGTTTGTTGGATCGGCGAATACCGCAATAAATGCAGTCGTTTTTACAATAGTTCGTAAATTCAATCAGCCCCCGCATATATACGTCTTTTCCATAGACGGATTGTCTACAAGCATCTGCTTTTTTAAAAAGATATTCCATGGTGTCATCATCTAGGCCGTCTATTAGTTTTACCAACTCCAAGTCTGACAAATCATGTTCTTGGAAAAGGCGGTCAATTCGTTGTTCCATTATAATCTCCTTCGTCTTCATATAAGTACCCTAAATCACTGAGCGCTGCCTCTATAAGGTCAAGCTCTTTTTCACTATTAGCTTCAATCGTATGATAATGTACATTGTCTGTTAAAAACATCAACGGTTTAAAATCTTCTGCTTGGCATTGTATAATGTACTTTTCCATTTGCGCTTTGTTGTCAATATTCATATCGGCCACCAAATCGCCATAAATCGGATGATGAATAAAGACATTGAGCAGACTTCCCCCTAAGTCAAGTATGGTTGTCAATTCTTTTTCAATTTCGCTATGATCATGTTTTACTGCAAAAACGCGTTTTGGCATATTCATATGAAACGAAAAATAAATATATCCATCTGCAGTTGAGACGATTTGCTCACCGACAGCTCTTAAAAGCGCAATATCTTGAACAATCACTTGACGACTTACACCATATTTTTCCGCAAGTTCTGCGCCTTTCATGGCTTTTAACGACTTCATTAAGTCTTTTCGAATACATTCTCGGCGTTCATTTCCTTTCAACATTCTTCTCATCCTCTCTTTAAATCTTCTATAGTTATCGTAAAGCGGACACCATGCTCCAAATTTTCAACACTGTATTGCATTTGATGTTTATCAAATATTTGCGATGCAATGGCTAATCCCAATCCTGTCCCCTCTTTTTTTCCTCTGTTTTTTCCTTTGTAAAAACTTTCAAATAAATGCTTCAAGTCATTTTCATCGATAGGCTCTCCCGAATTCATAATAGAGATAACCGTGGCTTCTTGTTTATTATACACATCAACTGCTATGAAGTCATCAGAATTTTTCATTGCGTTATTTAAAATATTGGTTATCGCTTGTTCTAAACGCAGTCTATCCCCTTGAATTACAATATCACGCTCACACTGATCTGAAAACAAAAGGCGAAGTTCTTTAGCTTCAATAACACGACGATAACGTTCCAATAAGTTGGACAAGAATACTCGTAATTCAATCGCCTTAAATTCAAAGGATAATGTATTTGCCTCAAGCTGGGAAAGTTCCAGCAAATCTTTAATAATATGGCTCATTTTATCTGCTTCTTCTTCAATCACTTGATAATACTCGCTAATCTCCTCTTCGTCAACAATATTATCGGTGAGCGCTTCGGTATAACTTGAGATAATAGAAATAGGCGTCTGCAGTTCATGGGATACTTGTGCCACAAAACGCCGCCGCATCAGGTCAATATTTTTTTCTTTTTGTATTTCTATATATAAATCATTAATTGTACTCTCAAGCTTATTGCTGATGCTATTAAGTTCCTGTCCCAGTTCACCTAATTCGTCTTGGCGACTTCCTTGATAGTAATGATTAAACTTAAGATTTCCAATATTTCTAGCGACTTGGTGCAACTCTTTAATGGGTCGCGTAATATTCATTGACAAAATAATCGATAAGAAAAGGGCTACAGCCGTTGCAATGGCCAGCAAAATATTTGAAAATGCCTGAATGGTACTAATCGTCTCTTCAATTGCCACAATGGGGATTTGTAGTGCTGCATATTTTTCACTCTCGAGTTTATCAATAAAAATCAGCCATCTTGCGCCTTCTACCGGAAAGGAGGTTTCATATATCAATCCAACTTGATCTTTATATACAATCTCTTGGATAATAACCCCTTCCGTGTATTGAAGTCGCTTGTTTTCATAAACAATTTTATTCGTACTTGCGTCAAAGATTTGAATTTTCCCTTCAAATAAATACCCCAGGTATTCAATACGATTTAAGGCTTCATCTTCACTGTGGCTTGTGTTATAGATAGCATCTATCGTCTTGGCGACTTCCTTCATATCCATAATTTTGTTTCCATAATAATAGCGTTGAATAAAGTTATTGATACCGATGCTAAAAATCAACGCAATAATCACGATTAGTATCATAAAAGAACTTAAAATACGCACAAGTATCGACTTCATCTATTCCTCCTCAAATCGGTATCCAACACCTCGAACTGTAATAATACGCTCTCCTTCATGTTCTAATTTTTTACGCAGGCGCTTAATAACAGTATCAACGGTACGATCGTCTCCCACAAAGTCATAACCCCATATACGATTGAGGATTTGTTCTCTTGATAAGGCTTGATTGCGATTATTTAAAAAATAAATCAGCAACTCATATTCTTTCGGGCTCAGTTCAATGGGTCGTTGGTTCACTTCGACGTGCATCCCCAAAAGGTCAATTGATAAATCCCCTAACTGCACCTTATCCGTTGCCGCCATTTTCCCGCTTCGATGAAGCAAGGCTTTTACTCTGGCAACAAGTTCTCTGGCACGAAACGGCTTTGCAATATAATCATCGGCTCCAAGCTCAAATCCAAAGACCGTATCTTCCTCACTTGTTCGAGCCGTTAACATCATTACGGGAACCTTACTGTCTTTTCGAATTAGTTTTAATGCCATCCATCCGTCCATAACCGGCATCATGACATCAAGAATAATCAAATCAACGTCATATTCTAGATACATATCTACAGCTTCTTGTCCATTCGTTGCCTCATAGACATCATAGCCTTCATTGGTCAAATACTTTTTAATAATCTTACGCAGTTTTTCCTCATCTTCAGCGATGAGAATTCGATTTGCTAACATTTAATCACCTTCATTCAATTTTTTATAAATATTACCATATTTATGTGGCAAAATGATGTTAAGTTGTGTTACAATGACCCTACAAAAAAAGTTGCAGTAATTTTTTTCTGATTTACCTAGTTGGAGGTATTATGAATACACTAAGAAAACATGGTATATTAATTTTTTTACTGACCTTTATTTGGTCAATCCTTAATGGCAATTTTCGAGTGCCTACGCTTTTGGTTGGCGTTTTAGTGTCTTTAACAACACTCTATATTTTAAATATTATTCAACCCCACCAAAACGATCAATATGATTATAGCATATCACCTATCCGTCTTTTTCTCTTTTTAATTCTTCTATTTAAAAATATCTATGTCTCTGCATATAAAACCATCATACATCTTATAAAAGGAGAAATCAATCCTCAGTTTGTCTCTGCGGATACAACAATAAATCGCTTATGGCTTCAGTCCCTAATTGCTAATGCCATTACCCTAACACCAGGAACTGTCACTGTCCATATGGCCGACAATACCTATACGATTTTATGGTTATATCCAACAACGATTCGCCAAAAAGGCATCAAACAACATATTTTTAAAGATTTTGAAGACCTCATTAAAAAGGGGGATCGTCATGCTTAGTATCTTTTTTGTTATTTTTTCACTAATGACCCTATATTATCTTTTCCTATTAATTAAAGGACCCTCTGTTTGGGATCGATTGCTGGCTTTTAATTTATTTTCTGTCACTATGATTATCGTGATGATTATCTATGCTTTAATGGAAAACTTGGATTATCTACTCGACATCGCCATTGTATATGCCTTACTTGGTTTTATTGGTATTGTATTTATGGCACGCTTTATTCAACGAAAGGGGAAAATCTAATGGAAACCCATCAACTTATTGGATCGGTACTCATTGCAATTGGACTGATTTTTCAACTTTTCGGAATTTATGGGTTGCAGCGATACGAGCACTTTTATGTCCGTCTCTCTAGTTCATCCCTTATTGATTCTGCCGGATTAATCACCATTCTTATTGGACTTATTATCTTTTCAGGCTGGTCCATAGCTTCATTAAAAATCGGCTTTATCTTGTTTTTAATGTTGCTCTTAAATCCTCTTTCCAACCATATTCTTGGTCGCGGTGCTTATATGAGCAACTACCATCCGGAAAGGAGGAGCAAAAAATGATTCTTGATCTTTTTTACATCTCGCTTATTGTCTTTGCCATTATTGCCATTCAATCGAGAGTTCTTCGTAATGCGGTTATCTATTTATCGGTTTTCTCCCTTATCTGCTCCATTGTTTATCTCTTACTGGGAGCCCCGGATGTCGCCATTGCCGAAGCAACTATTGGCTGTACGTTATCAACGATTTTATACCTTGTAGCCTTAAAAAAATACCGTATTTTTACTGTGTATTATAACTGTCATGTCAAAGATGACCGCCAGCTTGATGGTCTACAATATGAAAAGGAAGAGATTCAAACTATTTTAAAGCACTTTTCCACAGCTCAGGAGCTTCAGCTTGACCTTATCAACACATCGGCAAGTTTTACCAAATTAAAAGAAAGTGCTTCCTATGATGTCATTATCTTCCATAGTGCCAAAGGACTTTGGCTTCATGGATTAAAAAACAGCTATCAATATAATGAAATGCTGAATTTCTTTGAAAAAGAATGCTCACGTAAATACCATGCAAAATTCATTCATGAAGATATTGAGTGGTCATCTGAACTTAACGAGGAGGATACCCGTGATGCTACGTAGAAAGATTATAGCGGCATGGATACTATGTGTTGTACTATTAATGGCATCCATTGAGATCCAACCGATTGCTTCAACCAAGGATTTATACGCCTATATTACAACCAACTTTCAGGCACAGACGGGCTCACTGAATGCCGTGACAGCAATCTATCTTGATTATCGCATGTTTGATACGCTTTTTGAGACATTGCTGTTACTTGTTAGTGTTATTGGAATTATTTATTTTTCACGACATAAGGGGGATTATTGATGCCAAAACATTCCATGCTATTAAAGGTCACCATGGGCGCAATCTATCCATTCATCATTGTTTTTGGAATATACATCATTCTAAATGGACACCTATCACCTGGTGGTGGATTTCAAGGCGGCGCCATACTGTCTTCCGTTTTTATTATTCAATATTTTACAACCTATGAAAAAACTATAAGCATTTCCGCATTAAATAAATTGGAAAAAATACTTTATTTGGCATTGCTGATTTTTGCAACGATTTTTATCTTTGCCTTTCGCGACAGCATTCCATTGTACTTAAAACCCTATTACCTTATTGCGATGAATATTCTTATCGGTATAAAAGTCGCTTGCGGTCTTAGTGTGGTTTTTTACCGATTTGTACTTTTTGAAAGCAGGTGAATCTATGACAACCGGAATATTAGATGGATCAATAATTGCAATTGGATTATTCGGCATTGGCATTTATGGCCTGTTGGCTCGCCGAAATATTATCAAGACCGTCATGTCTTTTGGTATTATACAAGCAGCCCTCATTTTGTTTTTTCTCAATATTAATTACGATGCCGCCGCAGAGCCACCTATTGGAGACGCCGCATTAATGACGGATCCTTTTCCTCAGGCACTTATGATTACAGCCATTGTCATCGGGGTTGCCGTGACGGCTGTTGGCCTTACCATGTTTATCAGCTTGTACCATCACTATGGTTCAACTAACTGGTCAAAAATTGTTCGTATGCGAAAGGAGGAAGATTAATGGCATTATATTGGTTTGTTGTTCTTCCTCTAATTATCGCTCTTGTTTCATACCTGTCACATTCACGGCAAACTAAAATCATTGTCCTATTGATTCAAGTAGCTTTTTTTATCCTCTCGATTGTAAATTTTATTGATGTACGCTTTCATGGAACAAAGCTTGAAGTCGTTGGCGGATATGATATGGGAATTGGTATTGCCCTAAAAGCGGATTTATTTAGTAGCGTTATGGTTTCACTGACTATTTTTTTATTTTCATGTATGCTTTTGTATAACTATAAAAAAAGTTATGTTAATCATCTCTTCTTGTTTTTATTTATTGCACTTCAAGGCTTAATCTCAGGCATCTTTTTATCAAATGACCTGTTTAACATCTATGTCATGATTGAGGTATCAACCATTGTTGTAACGATTCTTATCGTCTTTAAAAAAGACTCTAAGTCGATCTATGACGGTATTGTCTATTTGTTTACAAACCTCGCGTCCATGACATTATTTTTATTTGGTATTGGATACATTTATAAAATATTTGGCACAACAGACTTAACCTTATTAAGCGAACGCTTGCCTCTAGTAGAAGATTCACGTACCCTTATCCTCCCCTTTGTCTTGCTGATTACGGCGGTTGACTTAAAATCAGCAATTATGCCTTTATTTAGCTGGCTTCCAAAGGCTCACGGTACTGCAAGTGCACCTTCCATTATCTCTGCCATCCTTTCAGGTTTATATGTTAAAGGTGGCGTATATCTCTTTATACGTATTACCAATCTCTTTCATCCTGTCTTTGATGAGATGCTGATTTTTATGATTTTTGGATTTTTAACGGCGGTTATCGGGTGGGTTTTTGCTCTTAGCCAAACAGACATCAAGTTGATTCTTGCCTACAGCACCGTGAGTCAAATCGGTGTTATTGTCTTTGGTCTATCACTTGATTCGACATACGGTTATTGGGGTGCCATCTACCACATACTAAATCATGCTATATTTAAGTCAACATTGTTTTTAACTGCGGGTATTATTGTTGACGAATATCATACGCGTGATATTCGGGAGATACGCGGCGTCTTTAAACGCATGCCTTATGTCTCCATTGCGTCCATTTTTGCAATCCTTGGAATCACAGGTGCGCCTTTATTTAACGGAAACTTTTCAAAAAACCTGATACACGCCGGTATGCGAGATTCGTTTTTGTTTGAACTTGCCTTTTTTATAATAAACATGGGTACGGTTTTGATTTTCATCAAATATGCACAGATGCTTGGCGGCCATTCTAAAAAGCGCTTTCATATTGCCTGGAATCAAAAGATTGTTATACTCCTTTTAGCAGCAACCTGCTTTTTAGGTGGAGTCTTTGGTCCAATGATTATGAGCGTAATGTTTGATTTTGATGTATATGTCTCAGCTTCAAACTATTTTAGCAAGTTCTTCATCTACCTTGCCACCTTGCTTGTAGGATTTTTGTTTTATCGATATGTCTACCTACGCATGCGCTTATTTACAAAAATACAAGAGTTGGAACTTACCTTTAATCAAATCATTATGGCAATCGTCATCTTCTTTACTGGTTTTCTCTCTATGATGATGATTCAGTTTGGCTAGACAACCATTTTCCAATGGGATTGTCTTAGCCACTCTTGGCACACTTCATATTCGGGTATATACTTGCCTACAAGCCGCCAAAATGAACGGTCATGATTTAAGTGAATCATATGGCACATTTCATGAACAACGACATAATCAATAATCTCGATGGGAGCCATCGCCAATTTCCAATTAAAGGTCAGTTCACGTTGACTGTTGCATGTCCCCCATGTTTTTTTGTTTGCTGAGATTTTTATACTTCTTGGTTTGACCGAAAAAAACTTCTGATAAAATGCAATCCGTTTTTCTATAATTTTTTTACATTCTTGTTTATAGAACTTGGTCATGAGCTTTTTTATGACCGCATCATCATGTTGCAACGTATAAATATTAAATCCATTCTCTTCAAACACCACACCTGCATAATTTTCTGAGCTAAAGATTTGTATAGGATATTCTTTACCTAAATATAAAAACCGCTCTCCTTCTATATATTCTTTTTTCTGGAACCCCTTTGTTTTTTCCCGCATCTCATTTGCAGTTTTTTGTATCCATGTCCATTTACTTTCAATAAATGCATCTAGTTGACTCTCCGTCGTTTGATTTGGGATTCGTACTTCTATATTTCCATATACGTCAATATAGATTCCTAGGGTTTTACGCTTTTTATGTATAACTTGAATATCTATGCTCTCGCCATTTCTTGTCATTGTTCGTGTCATTATGTCTCCTACCGCTTTCATTGAAGTCGTGTCCATTGATATGCTAAGCGCGGGCTCTTATCCTCTACAAATATAATTCCACACTTAACAAACCCATTTTTTTGAATCTGATGTTGCATGATTTTGTTGTCTGCATGAGTATCTATACGAATATTATCCTTCTGCTCACGACAAAATTCTACGCATTGATTGAACACGCCCTTGACTTGACCATCGCTTGCAATTCGATGAATTGTTCCATAGGGCTCATCATTGAGCCACTGCCCTTCTTCAATATATCCATATGTCGGATCCACATCACAGATGAACGCAAAAACAAAACGAAGCTTCTTCGCGTCATCGACGCCTACATAGCAGTATTGATTTTCAATATCCGATTCAATTAATTGCTTCGAAGGATAGTTATCCTTCCACTGGGTTGGATTCTTCGTCTGCTGCATGATGCCGCGGGCATATGCATATATTTCCATAATAGTCTCTATATCCTCATACTTAGCTAAACGTATTTGCATTTTCAATCTCCTTTTATTACATGTTCTATGAAACTTGCTCACCGCTTTATTATATCATGGTTTTTCATATACACACTAGCACCTATTTTCTTTACGAAGATGTGGTTGTCCGATATAATAAGAAGTGTAACTTGGTCGTTATGTATCTTAGAAGAGGTGATAAAATGCGTTCCAATAATTTTAAAAAACCTAGTGATGATATCTTAAAAAAGATGTTAACCAAAGAGCAATATGCCATTACACAACAAAATAAAACAGAACCCCCATTTAACAATGCCTACTATAATACTGATGCTCCTGGAATCTATGTGGATGTTGTAAGTGGTGAGCCTCTATTTACTTCTCTAGATAAATTTGACTCCGGTTGCGGTTGGCCAAGTTTTACTCAACCGATTGAAACCGAAGTCATAAATTTTAAAAAAGACTATAGTCATCATATGCAACGTACCGAAGTCCGTTCACAACTTGGGGATAGCCATCTGGGGCACGTCTTTGACGACGGCCCCATTGATCGAGGAGGCTTGCGCTACTGTATCAATAGTGCGGCCCTACGTTTTATCCCACTTGAAGATATGGAAAAAGAAGGATATGGTGAATGGCTCTCTTTATTTGAGCATTAATTCTTTGCATTTCCATTATTTTGCTTTCCATTATTTTTCTCATCTTGTGTTTGATCTTGGACTTGGTCCTTGTCCTGATCTTGGACTTGGTCCTTGTCTTGATCTTGGACTTGATCCTTATCCTGATCTTGGACTTGGTCCTTGTCTTGATCTTGGACTTGGTCCTTGTCTTGATCTTGGACTTGGTCCTTGTCTTGATCTTGGACTTTATCCTTGTCCTGATCTTGAACTTTATCCTTGTCCTGATCTTGGACTTGGTCCTTGTCCTGATCTTGGACTTGGTCCTTGTCTTTGTCTTGGACTTGGTCCTTGTCCTGATCTTGGACTTGGTCCTTGTCTTTGTCTTGGACTTGGTCCTTGTCTTTGTCTTGGACTTGGTCCTTGTCTTTGTCTTGGACTTGGTCCTTGTCTTTGTCTTGGACTTGGTCCTTGTCTTTATTTTTATCTTGATTCTTGTCTTTGTCTTGGCGTTTATCTTGACCTGGTTTTTCTTCACTTCTTGACGCATTGTTATCTGTGGATTTCGCCTCTTTGAGCGCTTCTTTTAGTGCCTCTTTGTCAATTACTTTTCCATTCGTTTTAAATGCTTCTTTTTTTTCTTCTTTAGAAAAATACTCTTTTACTGTTACTTCTTCACGAACACCTGCAACATATAGTCCCGCAGGTATTGCTTTTTGTGTAGCTTCTTCAAGCTGTTTTTGTGTTGCAGAAATAACTGCAAAATTCACTTTGTTTAAAATCGCACTGCTATTGATTTTTTCTCTAATTTCAGCAACTTTGATTTGAGTGGTCTCTGCATCAAGTTCTATGGCCTCATCTTCTGGAATGATGGCTTCTCCATTTGCAGCAGAAACTACCGTGACAAGAATATAGTCTTCATCTTCATCAGAGATATTGATAAAGTGGGCCTCATCTGCCAAGTATACAATCTGCTCAATGGCTTCCTCTATATTTAAACCTATGACACTTTCCCCATCTATTGTCTTGGCATCTTTATTCATTGCTCTTACTTGAATAATAACATCTTCTGGATTAGCCATTAATTGAAAGCTCGGGTTAATATCTACTGCAATAATTGTTGCGACTGTTTGTTCCATCGGTGGCTGTTCTTGATAAAGAACTGCTGAGCGAACGAACAAACTAACGAGTAGTATTAAGACTATACTTGCTGCGACTGCATATCTATAGTATTTTGTTGTGTACGACGTAGTTGTTGGATTAATAAGGACATCCTTGTCTGTATACATTATTTTTGAACCTAAGGTGACCCTTTCCCGCAAAACAATGTTCTCATATTCTCCTTCATTGGTCATAACAATAATATAATCTTTTCCTAATTTTACAACAAGACCTTTTTTGATCATTTTTAACACCTCTATCATTGAATCCATTCCATTATCCGACCAAATTTTTCTTTAGCAATAATCATAATCGATGTAATCATTATCTTACTGCGTTTAATGATAACTAAACTCACTTGAAATCTTCGTGAGATTTGTGTGACAGGAAGTCTTTTTTTGTTATATAAGTGTGTCATCAGGTCTTGTTCTTCGGATGCACGTAACCCAATCTCTTTTGCTCTTTTTCTGGTATCTTGATGCTTCGGGGAACTGGCGACCAATTTTTCAAAAGATAAGCCAAAAAGTCTCAGTACTTTTTCAAAATCCTCGATTTCTTTTCGAAGCAATACCTCTTCCTCAACATCCTGGTATGTACTTAGCCTTTCGAGTTCTTCGATAGATGCTTCCGACTTTTGCTGTGCCCAGTAATCTTTTATTCGACTATCAATAACGAGGCGAGCGAAGCTCAAAAAGTCTCCACGCGCCTCGTTGTATTTTTCTAGAGCTTCATAAAATGCCATTAAACCTACAGAAAATTCATCATCATTATCAATATCCACATAGCTCTTTTTTAGCTCAGTAATAACATTCAACACAAACGGTTGATAGTCTATGATGAGCTGATTCATCTGCTCTTGATTATCTGTATTCTTTAATTGCATAATTTTACTATCGAGTTTTTTACTCATCGAATTCACCCTAGGTATGTTTTTTTCTTTTTAGTTTACCTCAATTTCCAGATATTCTACATGAACAAGATCATCCATTTCAAAAACAAATTGAAGTGCATAGTCTCCGTCATCCAGATCATTAAGGTATTCTTTTGTAATCATGACTTCATCTTCTTTTGCACTTAAATAGTATTCATCGTCTCCATCTAGTCCAGAGATACCTTCAAAATCCCAGCCATTTGATTCAAGCTCAATGACAAGGTTTCCATATTTATTCGCATATGAACTTTCTTCAAATGCACCTTCATCAAATTCAATACTCATAACACTAATTGTTGGTGTTTGGTCCATATAGTCAAGTACTAATTCAAACTCTACTGTAATTTCCTCATCTTCATCATTTTCAAAAACAAATTCAAGTGTCACTTTTTCTTCCTCAAGTTCTTCAATAAATTCTTCTTGAAGTCGAACGATAAAGGCACTTGACGTTGTCGTAGTATAATCAACGTCTTCTTTTAAGAATTTATCTTCATATGTAATACCTTCAAAACGATGACCATTTAAATCGATACGAATAACAACATCCTCTGGTTCATCTAGTTTTTCTTCATCTGGATCTAATACCGGAGTATCAAGTTCATCATCAATATCAATTTCTTTTGTCTCATCATTGTAGCGAACGCGAAGACCAAATGTCTCTGCAATAAAACGTAATGGTACATATGTTCTATTATTAATCAAACCCGGTGCTACGTCAAGCGCAACAAGATTATCTTCATCTAACATATCCTCTAGTTCTTCATAGAACACTTCGATATCTTCTTCATCTGCTAGTCGAGCATCAAATTCTTGAACATGTTGTAATAGTTCATCAAAATTGTTGTCTTCATCATCAAACACATAAGTTTTTCCATCTTCGTGCTTAATATTGGTTGCTAAATCAAAGATAATTAGCATATCTTCTTCTGGATTTACGATGACTGCATATGGGTTAAACCATAAAACTTCACATCCTAATGCTTCCGTAATCGCTCTTACCGGAATCAACGTACGGTTATGTTTTAATACCGGCATTTCATCATAGTTCATCCATTGATCGCGCACACGAATTCGGCTTTGTGAAAAGTTTGTATAGCCTTCCATCTTTTTAAGTTGCCCTGGCGCAAACTCACGTCCATTGCCTTGAGGCTTGGCATATGCCACCTGCGATAGTAACAGTGCAAACATTAAAACCAATGATAATACCTTTGTAACTTTGTTTTTCATTATTCCACTCTCCATTTCGTAAAATACATCTTCATTATGTTTCACTATACTATACGCAGGTAAATACATTTTTCGATACCTTTTTTAAATTAATTCTCAAAAATTATATATAATATTTTTTATGAACAGTGTTATGTAACTAAATTTTCCTTCTGGATAATGCCAAACAGCCTCTCCATATGCAGGCAGGTGTAACCCATTAATCGTTTGGTATTTTGAAATCGGTGTTGACCATGGGACTTGCTTCATAACGCCTCCTTTTTCACGTACCCAACGATCGTCTGAGGTGAAATCTATAATACGCCCTAGCGCGTCAAAGATGAGTATAGCCTTTATGCAAATATTATTGTGGGTGAAGGTTGCTTCCACATGAAAATCATCCAGTTCCTTCCATTGGATTTGATCACTAATCAAAGTTTGGGGGGCAAAGAGTACCATATCATTAAAAAAAGTTACCGTCTCAGCCTCACGCATATGCTGTCCATTTTCATTGACTACCTGAAAAAGGTCAAACACCTTGATTTGCATACGTGCGTCTTCTTGATCAAAGTGGTGGAGCCCATAGAGCTTTATCTTTTTCATCGATACCTCCATATAGAACAATCGAATCCCTTGCAAAATAAAATTCGACTGTTCTCCTATGTATGGCAACGGCTCAGCTTTAGGTTTTAAGGTTAATGTTCCTTCAATCTGCGCTTTAAAGTTTACCACTTTTTCTGTCCCAACCACCCCTACATAATTTAAGTACTTTTGGATAGGTTGGGGAAGCTTTTGTATATCTTCTTGTGTTATCTTTTCCGGTCGTTGGTTATTCGGTCGCTGCTCTTGATTGTCACTGGCTGATTTTACGAGCTCAAGATATCTTTTCTTAGTTTTCATGGAGTTCACGCTCCCTTCCTTCTCCACTTAGCACCTGTATATTTTCGTCTACTTTTTTTAAGGTTTCTTGAACTTTTTGCATCTCTTGCATCCGTATATTCTGAAACATATTATTAAGCATAAAAAGATCTCGTTGATCTCTTAGTTTCCAATACTTCTTTGCTTTCGGTGTAAGTTGTACCCGTTTATACCTTGCATCCTCTTGATCTGTATATATTTTTACATACCTATTTTTTTCCAGCTTTAAGAGCAGCTGTTTTACATTTTGCCTACTTGTTCCAAAGCGTTCGCTTATTTGTGAAAAACCTGGTGCGGTCTCAAACGAGTCCACAACAATCATCATGAATAATTGCTTGGCTGTTAAATGATCCGGTTTAAGTTGCTGGTCTAGAAGAACCTGTAGTCTGTTTGATAATTGAAAAAAATATACTAAAACTTCACGTTCTACTTCAATACGATGCTCATCCATAGCTAATCCTCCAAATACGTAATGTCTGACTCTTTATAAGTAATATATTACGTATTAAGAAGCATGTCAATATTTATTCAATTAAAACGGTGACATTCATATGAATGTCACCGTATCTTGTGATGTTATACCTTTATAGCACACGCTGCCAGTTTATTTGACTTGTTTGGTCACCTTCAATATTGACCTCTGAGGATGTCCAGGTTATGGTTAGTGCATTGTTTTTGTCCTTATAATTATAGGTTCCCGTTTCTCCATACAAGTGAAAATATAAGGTGTCCATCTCTAGGGCATTGGTCATGGATTCAGGCATCAATGTTGCTTTTTGTGTAACGATAGCTGTTCCCTCAGGAACAAAAGCTGCCATGTCTTTTATGGATAAGTGATCCATGAAAACCTTATCGCTAACCTTTTTCTGTGTAAATAGGTCGTAATAGTCACCTTCTGGTAATACCACCTGAACTTTAGATTGATCTTTACTAAGTATCGGCGCAATGATTAAATCGCCAAAGAGAAATTGCTCTTCTGGAAAAACGCCTACATAATCAATATTCATATGCTTCATCAAAGTAGTTTTTTGTTCCACGGCTTTTAAATATTCACAGTAAATATAGGGCAATAAGTTCATACGCATGTTATATATCCTGCGAATATCATCTAGAACTTCTCCATCATTTCCAGCCATATTCCAAGGCGTACGTTCATTATTAAAGGCGCGTGTAGGATCTGTTGCAGAAAACTGCCCTCCAACCGGTTCAGAATGTACCTGCATAATTGGTGAAAAAAGCGCCAGCTGATTTGCACGGTAGTACAGATCGAGGGAAGGTAATTCTCCTGCGAATCCACCGATATCAAATCCCCAATGCATTTGTCCACATAGACTTGCATTAATCCCAGCTCGATAAATTGCCTTCAGTTCATCATAGGTCGATTTTTGATCCCCCGCCCACTGTAAGGAGTATGTCTGCTGACCAACATAACCCGCGCGACTAAAGGCCACGCGATTGTCTCCTAAAAATTGAGAATAGGCTCGCACATATTCCAAGGAATAATTATTCTTAAGCTCTTGTTGATTTTCTTGTACATGATTTGTCACTTCGCTATAGATGAATTCTCCTCCATCAGTCTTAAAGCCATCGACTCCAATATCCAATAAATACTGCCGATTATTAAACCACCATTGATTTGCCTGGGGATTGGTAAAATCCGGAACCATGGATCCATTAAACCAATGCCCTTTTGGAATAAAGTACGGCTTATCTTCTGCCCATAACACAAGGCGTTCCTTTTGAGCCCTTTCCCATTCTTTCCCATGGCGTAGGTTATAGGGTTCTTCTTCTGGAATATATTTAACGACAGGACATTGCCACAATAGCAACTTGATGCCATCGTCATGTAATTTATCTATCATTGCCTTTGGATCTGGCCAAGGGCTATGCTCAAAAGAAAAATCTTCATATGCGAGCACCTCTTTGTCTGGATAGATTGCACCGTTAAAAATATAGAAGGTTGCTTCATCGGACCATTGTTCTAAGACAAGGGCTGTGATCGGGAAGTCCATCGTACGTAGTTTTTCTTGAACCGCTTCAACCATTTTCTGTGAATTCCATCGATGTGCAGATATCCAAGGACCAAAGACCCAATCGGGTGCTTTTTTGGTCGCTCCCGTCAACGTCAAAAAGTCCTTGATACATTCTTTATAACTTCCCTTAAAGATAACAAGCCTATCGTTTTTAGCATCCAAATTTTTTATATGCATTGGCATATCTAAATCAAAGCTAAGTTTTTTTTTCGATTTAACAAAAAATCCATAGCCATTATCCAGCATAAAAAAAGGTAATGGGAAATATGTCTTCTCCCCTTGGTGGCAAAACTGTTCCTCCACAACATTTTTTACCTTTTTCCCCTTATGGTTGATGTGGTTATAACGCTCTCCCAATCCATAAACATGATTATAAGTACATTCTATAGTAACCTCTCCAGAAACATATCGAACCGTAATGTGTTCATCACTGTATATATCATTATCTTGTATACTTAATGTCTCAACGATCATAGGACACCTCATTTCGAATTTTTTGAATAATATGACTATATTGGGCACATATATATTCCGCATTGGCCCACATAAGCGGATTTATAAAACTGTTATTCTCATCACGCGCATCAATAGCTTCTGGCAACAGACCATAAGCATTTTTATGCGCATCTATCCACTGCATAATTTTATCGTAGCGCGCTTTATCTTTAAGTAAGTAAGCATTTTGAGCTGCAAATGCTGTATTAAAAAGCCAAGGTCCATCATGATACTGCTGTTCGCTATATCCATAGCCATAGTCATAATATAGCGCTATCTTCGACAAGGTATAAAAGTTTTGGATATACTTTGTATCCATTGGATATCCCAAACTGGCTCCGAACAATTGGGGTGTATCATAGCGTTTAACGAGTTGTTCATCATATTCAACATAGCCATAGGCAAAATATCCCTCCTCTAAATACGTCCGATTAATGGATGTAATAAGGCTTTGGATTGTTTGCACCAGCCCGGGCAGGTATTGACTGTACACTGGGTCCTGCTCTTTTTGGATAATTTCGACCAGACCAATGATACCGCCGGTTATAAATATGTTGGTTGATGTAATATAAGCAGGCCCGTAAACCCCTTCATTAACACCGCCTTCAGGGCCGTATAGACCGTTTTTTTGCGCAATATTTCCCAATATATGCACATCCTCTATTAACTGGGGCAGCGGAAGAATAAGCTCTTGTGTAAGATGATAGAAATCTGCAACAACCCGCAAAAGATAGCCTATAAAGTCAATCTGGGAAAACACATTGTTGTTAGCCCCTTCATCCGGTAAGCGTCGTGCATTATAGCGCTGATAGATTTCATGATTTTCTCTTCGTTGCAGTTGGTCTACACATTCAATAATCTGCTTGCATTCATCATAATATCCACTGTATAAAAAGGCTCTCGCCGCATGTAAAGCATCTCGTACATAAAAGCTCACATTATCGCTTGCAAAATAGTGCCCTGTTAAGTCCGCCGGAATAAACCCCTTCATATTTACCGCTTTGAGCGCAATAAGATTGGGAATACTTGTTTCGATAACTTTATGGCGCGTCTTCGCTAACCATTGTTGCCAATATGTTACCGCAGTTTGTTCGCTTTCTTCAAAATCCACCCTCTTTTTTTGCGTGGTAATTGCCCACTTAAATGTATGGCGTTCAAAAGGTTTTAAGTGAATCGTCTTTGTCAAGGATACAACGAGTGATTGCTGACTTATTATGGTCCCTTCCTCAAAAAGCTTTTCCTTATACAAAAGATTTTGAATACCTCGATACATAAAGCCACTCGGTGATTCTTTGGATGCTCGACAAACCAGCTGCTCATCTTGAGTCTGGACATAGAGGCATTGATTATCGTGGGTCAGGCGAACCTCATCTTCTTTTTTATACAGCTGATTCTCATGATTAGTTGTAACAATGAGACTAGATATTTGCATTTTGAGCTCTTTTTGACTTGTATTTTTCACTTGGCACTCAAACACGAGGGACGTATCATTGGCACAGTACATCCGATCTTTTTTCTCAAACGCTTCATACGCAAAGGTATCGGTGAAAACAAAGCCTTTTTCAGATGTACTTTGTGCACTTTTCTGTTTTTGAGGATGTCCTGCAAGCGGTTTTATGCGATCGCCATAATAGCAACAATCATCTACTTGCACTACGGATAATGCTGAATATATATAATCTGTTTCATAGTTCTCTACATATAAATGCTGAAGCCCTATGGATTTTTGATCATGTATTGTCTCGTTTAAGCCATATAAGCCCACCAACTGACCATTGCCCACATATGCAAGTCCTGGATATCGCATTATTTGATTCCTCCTTCTTGAATTCCACTGATGAAATACTTTTGCGCAAAGGCATATACCACCAATATAGGAACCAATGAAATTAGGGCTCCGGCCATTAGTGTATTATATTCTGTTGCATATTGAGAATTCATCTTACTTAGTATAACTGGCAAGGTCATCTTGTTGGGATCCGTTAAAATGATTAAAGGCCAAAAATAATCATTCCAATAATTCATAAAATTAATGACAAAAAGTGTCGTTAAAGGAATAATACTCATTGGAACCACAATCTTTAAAAATATTTTTACAAAGCCGGCTCCGTCTAAAACAGCGGCTTCAATATATGCATTAGGAATATTAGTCATGTGCTGTTTAAGCAAAAATACTGCAAACACATTAAAAATCGATGGTGCAATGACACCTAAGTATGTATTGGTTAATTGAAACTTTGTAAGGATGATAAACATCGGAATGCCTGTCACTTGAATTGGAATCATCAAACTGGCTAAAAAAAGTGTGAAGAGTATTTTTTTGTATTTAAAATCAAACTTTGCAAAGATAAATGCTGCCATACTTGCAGATGTCAACGTAATCATGGTCGAAAAAAGTGTAATTAACACACTGTTTGCCAAAGATTGTAAAAAAGGAATCTTGGTAAAAATTTTTATATAGGCATCATACGAGACCTCTTTTGGAATCCATTCTATAGGAATTGCCATCAAGGCTCCACTATTTTTAAGCGATGTAGATATCATCCAAAAAAACGGTATTAAGCTTATTGTGGTGAAAAAAAGTAAAAAGATAACGATGGACAGGCTTCTTAGTTTTATTTTTTTATTCATAGTACACCCACTTTTTCTGTAATTTCATCTGTATCAAGGTGATTAACATAATCATAGCAAATAGAATAAGTGCTAAAGCCGCCGCATATCCCATTTGATAATACTTAAACCCATAGGTATATATACGTTCTACCATCACTTGTGTTGATCCTAAAGACCCTCCTTGAGTCATTACCATGACCTGTGGAAAAAGCTGAAATGAGTTAATAATAGCCGTTACAAGGACAAAAAATAAAGTTGGTGTTACCATGGGAAAGGTGATATATCTAAATACATTGACCCGATTGGCACCATCTACTCTTGCCGCTTCAATAATTGAAGGATTAATATTTCGAAGTCCTCCAAAAATTATCAAAGAAAAAAATCCGATATCCTTCCAAACGCTCACAAGGGCAATCGAAACCATAGACCACTTCGGATCCGTTAACCATCCAGGTCCTGCAATTCCAAAAACCGCTAGAAAGTTATTGACTAAACCATATTGAGAGCTTAAAACCGTTCTCCAGATCATCGCACCTGCCACCCATGAGGTTAATACAGGAATAAACAATAGGACTCTAAAAACACCTACAGATTTAACATCAGTATTAAATAATCCGGCGATAAACATCGATGTTACCACCATCAGTGGAATATAAATTACAATATACTTTAATGTATTTAACATAACTTGATAAAACTCTTTTGTTGTGAAAATCTTAATATAATTGCTTAGACCTATCATTTCTGGTTTGCCGCTGATTATATCCCATGAACTAAACCCAAGATAGACTGTAGCAATCATTGGAATAAGTGAAAAAATCATATATCCTATGACACTTGGAATCAAAAAAAGTACAATCCACTTTTTATTCCGCATTAATAATAATTTCATGTTGACCTCCTGCTTTGAAGAAAGTGTTTCAAGATCCTTGATGATTCAAGGATCTTGAACGACCACTTAGTATTGTGCTGATATTTCTTCTTGCGCTTGATCTAGAGCTTCTTGTGGTGTTAATACTTCCATAACGGCCTGCTCCAAGTAATCATTTAACGTATCTGCAATTGCGTTAAAGTCCTCAAGCGATGGCGCCATAACAAGATAGTCTAGGGAATCAATCACAGCTTGCTTATTCTCAGGTGGAGTGATGGCAAGATATTCTTGTGTCACTTCATCCGTAAGTGCTACAGGTAAATCCCAATTCGCTTCTAAGCGAATGGCCGCTGCTTCTGGACTTCCAGAAATAAAGGATGCAAATTCAATGGCTGCTGCTTTTTTATCTGTATTTTCACTTACTACAATAGCATCTGAAAAGAAGTGTGTTGCTTTTTGTTTAATTCCTGGTTCAATGACAATATCCCAATTAAAATCAATGGAATCTTTAAAATCAGAAAATGCCCAAATACCTGTCACCAGCATTCCTAAGCGACCGGATTTAAAGAGGTCCCAATCTCCCATACCGCCCATTTGATCCATATTCGGCGTTACATTATATGTATTCACGCGATCAATCATCATCTGTAGTGCTTCTACATTTTCCGGCGAGTTAAGAGTAAATTCGGTTTGATCTTCGTTCATCATACTTCCACCATTTTGTACCACTGTTTTATAAAACTCCCATGTCTGAATCGGTCGATACACACCAAAATAATTTTCCCCCATGGCACGTATCTTAGTGGCCGCTTGAAGTTCTTCTTCCCATGTCCACTCATTCGTCGGATAGTCCACTCCCGCTTGGTCAAATAAGTCTTTATTATAGATCATAACAATATTGGAAAATTTTGTAGGCAAGCCATACTGCTGACCATCAATTGCAAATGCTTCTAGCGTTGTCGGATGTATATTGGATGTATCTATGCCATCGATTTTTGCTAAAACCCCTTTGCTTGCATAAGCTCTAAAGTTTTCAATATTGAGTTCAAAAACATCCGGTGTCATGCCGCCGGCTATAGATGTTGCTAGTTGTTGAAAATAATCTTCAAATCCATACGTACGGACATCTACTTTAATTGATGGATTCTTAGCTTCAAAAGCCTCAACCATTTGTCCTAGTACCTCTTCATTAGCTCCTGATGATGAGTAATTCATAAAGACAATCTCCACATCCTTTGCTTCTCCATCTGTACCATCTGTCGAAGATTCTGTTGACGCCTCCATATTGTCCTGTGTCCCGTTTTCTTGGTTTGTCTGTTGCGTCTCCCCAGCACAACTAGATACCATAATCATCACTACCAATAGTGCTACAACTACTACCTTCATTTTTTTCATATGCTCTTCTCCTTTTATTATAACTTATATGATTTAATTAAGACCATAGATAATGGCTTCATACGGTCTCAAAAAGTTACCTTCACCCAATGTATCATAATTGGAAAGAATGACTTTCTCTCCTTTTTCTAAGAATTCCACCGGATAATCTCTAAAGTTACATACCACCAATACTTCTTCTTGCTTGTACTGACGTTTATATGCAAAAACATCAGGATGTTGTGCCTCGACTAACTCAAAACTACCTTCGCGAATCAATGTACGATATTGACTTTTTTTACGAAGTTCAATTAATCGTCGATAGTAAGACAATACTGAGCTTGTATCCGCTTGCTGCCTAGATACATTAATCTCTTGATAGTTCGCATTGACCCCGATCCAAGGTTTAACCTCTGAAAATCCTCCATATGAACTATCATCCCATTGCATAGGTGTTCTTGCATTATCTCTTCCTATATGATATATCGAATCCATAATCGCTTCGTGACTATAGCCTTTTTGGCGTCTATCTGCATACATATTAATACTTTCAATGTCACGATAATCCTCAATCGAATCAAAGCATACATTAGTCATACCAAGTTCTTCTCCTTGGTATATATACGGTGTTCCTTGCATCAGGTGCAAAATGGTCGCCAACATTTTTGCCGACTCTGTGCGATACTTTTGATCGTTGCCCCATCTTGAAACAATTCTTGGCAAATCATGATTACACCAAAACAAGGCATCCCATCCTTTTTGGTACAATCCTCTTTGGCGCTCTTCAAAATTTCTCTTAAGCTCTATGAGGTCTACTTCCTTATAATCCCATTTTTCTTCACCTTCTTGATCCAGTAAAATATGTGAAAAATTAAAAATCATTGATAACTCTGACCCATCTAAGTTTGAATATGCAATGGCTTTTTGGGTATCCGCTCCCCATGTCTCACCGACTGTTAACACATCATAATTATTAAAGGTGTGACGTGTCATTTCTTGTATGTAGCTATGCAAAAGAGGGCCATCGGTAATAATTTTATTGTCAATATCCTTAGCTACATAGTCAATAACATCTAATCGGAATCCTCCAATCCCTTTTTCCAACCACCAATTAATCATCTTATAAAGTTCAAGGCGTACCTCTGGGTTATGCCAGTTCAAATCTGCTTGTGTCTTTGCAAACATATGTAGATAGTACGCATCTAAGTCTTCATGTAATGTCCATGCGCTACCTAAAAAAACGGATTGCAAATCATTGGGAACTTGACCATTATTCTCTCGAAAATAATAGTAGTCATGGTATTTTGAACTTGGGTCCTTGGTCGCTTGCACAAACCATTCATGGGATGTTGATGTATGATTGGCTACTAGATCCATAATAATTTTAATTCCTCTTAAGGATGCTTCATGGATAAGTAATTCCATATCCTCCATCGTTCCAAACTCTTCCATAATCCCATAATAATCACTAATATCATAGCCATTATCATCATTAGGGGATTGATATACCGGCGATAGCCATATCACATCAACGCCCAAGTATGCGATATAATCCAACTTTGAAATAATTCCCTGCAAATCCCCGATACCATCATTATTGCTATCTTTAAAACTTCTCGGATACACTTGATATACAACTGCTTCTTGCCACCATTTCATCTTCATTTCTCCTTAAACCCTTTTCAGGTTTAACGTTATACTCTTTTGGTAAAAAAAAATCATTTTACTGATTCTTTTTTTAATAGGCTCACCGGCAATACCACCCTTGACCTAAAAGCATTGTCTTGTCTCACCTTTAATATTAAGTCCACGGCTTCTCGACCTTTTTCTTGAATATTTTGCTTGATTGTTGTTAATTTTGGACTACTTAACTCACTGACAAATAATCCATCAAATCCTATGACTGATACATCTTCCGGTACGTTCAGCCCTAATTTTTGCAGTCCCTCCATAATCCCAAAGGCCAACATATCCGAGGTTGCAAAAACCCCGTCAATATGAGATGCACTAATTTTTTCAGCGATCTGCAATCCATACTCATAAGAAGGATATCCTTGAAAGATATGCTTAGATTCCATCTGAATCTCATGACTACTTAAGCAATCCACAAAACCGTTAAAACGTTCTTGGGAAACCCCTTTTTGTGAAATATCGGTACAGGCTACGCCAAACTTCTTGCATTGCCGCTCTAATAAGTAACTTGCAGCGATTCTTCCCCCATCCCGGTCATTACTGACAACTGTGCAATAACTGTCTTGCTCGTTGACATAAGAGTCAACCATAACTAAGGGGATATCGATTCGAGCTAAGTTAAGATCAAATTGTTGCTGGTCTGTTCCCAAGACAATCACACCATCGGCATTCCACACCTTCAGCGATTGATGGTATTCTTCATCTTCTGAGACAAACCTTAACATCATATAACATCCTTTTTTTCTAAGATTATATTCAATACTATTAATAAATTCTCCATAAAAAGGGTTTTTCATCGCATAGTCTTTGTCCGGGTCATCTTCTAGTGTCTGTGGAATAATCAAAACGATAATATTCGAATGCTTCGCTACAAGAGACCTTGCCGACATATTGGGTACATAGTCCAACTCTTTAATAATTTTTTCTACTTTTTCAATTGTTTTTTGAGAAACCTTACTGTGTTTCTTATTAATGACATTGGATACAGTCATTGGGCTTACGCCCGATAATTTTGCTATTTCTTTTATTGTCGCCATAGTGTTCACTTCCATCATTTGGTTTAACGTTATACCTATATGATACAACGATTTTTTTCCTTTGTCAATCAATAATCTGTTTTTCAATATTATTCTTTTATTAAGTATGGTATTATAAAACAAAGCAATCGAGGAGGTAAACATGGAAATCACACTACAAAATGCAAAGGTAACCGCTACCATTAACAGCTTAGGCGCCGAATTAACACACTTTATTTTAAACGAAAGTAACGCTAACTATATGTGGTCAGGCGATCCTGCCTTTTGGACCGGACGCTCTCCAGTTCTTTTTCCACTTATCGGGAGCCTTAATGAAGATAAGATACTTATTAACGGACACTACTACTCCATGGGAAACCATGGTTTTGCACGACGCTCAGAGTTTGAACTCACCGAGTCCAGCGCGAATCGCGCCGTATTTCGCTTGACACATAACTCAGATACATTAAAGGTTTATCCTTTTACTTTTGTCTTGGAGCTTATCTATACCTTAAAAGACAACTGTATTACCATTGACTACCTTGTTAACAATACAGGTACAGACGTCTTACCTTTTTCACTGGGTACCCATCCTGCGTTTATCTGCCCTACGGGTAATACTGACCGCCTGGAACAGTGGCGTCTAGAGTTTAGTCATGCTGAAACGCTTGAGCGCATCGGACTCAATGGCAATCTCATTGACCTCAATGACCGCACCCCTTGGATGAAAAACTCCTCTGTACTTCCCTTAGTGGCCAACGATTATTACACTGGAGCCATCGTCTTTAAGGACGTACGTTCTAACTCCATTCGTCTCGTCTCTGATGCCACACCTGAACGTATCACGGTAAGCTGGGACAACTTACCAGACTTAGGCATCTGGCAACCTGCCGATGCACCGTTTATCTGTATTGAACCCTGGCAAGGTCATGGGGATCCGCTAGGCTTTACGGGGGACATCTCCAAAAAACCGGGCATTGTCTTGCTGGAACCGGGTAAAACATTCGAAGCTCAATTAAGTATCGCTATTGAATAGATATAAAATAACCGATATGCTTAAGCATATCGGTTATTTTTTAAAGCATATTTATATTTGCGCTTCACTTAATGGCTCTTCATAGACATCTCCTTGATGCAATAAATCTCTAAAATGCGATGACATCTTGGAGAATTTTCCATATAAATCAAAGGAAACCGTTGTTTCGGGAACAATCTCCATATATGTACACATTGTCTTAACTAGAATCCAGCTATCAATAAATGAAGACTTAATCGCTAACGTTAAAAAGATTGCCGGAATAATTGCAAATCCTGATTGAATATTAAAAGCAGATAGTAAAATACTAAATCCAAAGAATAAACTAATCACCGTACCAAACATGACCAAAAGAACGACCCCTGTTGTGACTGCAGCACTTTTTAAAATCTTTTTCCAATTTTGCGCATACACAACGATGCCTTTTGCAGCACTCTTAAATGTATTTTCATCCTTTTGATAAAAAGTATAGCCTAAACAACATTCATCAATATAATTTAAGGAAATAGATATAAACAAATTAAGGACTTGAACAATAACGCCTATTCCCGGAATATGATTTAGCCAATTGCCAATACGTTCCATCTTCCCTTGAATTTGTCGTACTGCTCCTGAGATGAGCTTATCGACAATAAAAAACGCATTAGATGATACAAACTTTTCCTTCACTTGCTGAAGCCCAAATTCAAAATAATTTGTTGGTATCTTTTGTTGAATCATACTCTCCGTAATCACGGCAACATGTCCGGCTTTTACCATATATCCAAAATACTGCATAACAAGGTGTCTGATTCCATATACGCATGCCAACCATGCAATCATTACCATCATAAGTCCTGTAAAATCAAACATCGTCCCAATCAGAAGAAATGGAACAAACAAAACTGCGGCTACTATTACGACAACCAAACCTAATAATAATTTCATCCACACAAACTTCATTGTACTAAAATAAATTGTACTTGCCTTCATAATCTCTCCTATACTCTCCTTTGTATTTATTAATCTATCATGTATCCATACAACATGAATCTAGCATAGCACAATAATTTTACCTTTTGGTCCGCTGACAGCTGACAATCGACAAACTATTTCGAATGAAAAATCAATGATCACACCTTTACATTTTTTCGCTCTACACGTATACTCTATTTATACAGCATGCATTATTGTCGTGTAAGTTGCAAAATCATAAAATCAACGAGGTATAAAACTATGTTCCGTATTTGGGGAAAAATCATTAAAGACACGCGCTTTGTTAAGGACTATGTCGTAGCCATTGAAGATAGCGACCTGTCAAAAGATCAGAAAATACATGAAGCCATTAAGCAATTTTGTGAGTATTTCGATTTGGAACGTCCACACTGGTTTGATAAAAACACCAAAGAACTCATCATGTTTTCCAAGACAAGCTTTCACGATGATCAATTTATTGAGAGCATCGATTTTGATTACTTTGAAATCGAAATCATTGAAGAGGACAAAAAGATATAGCAAAATGCTAAAGTCGAATTTGCTAAGAACATAATAAAGCTGATACAAACGTTTTTTTTCGTTCGTATCAGCTTTTATTCTGACATATATAACTTTACTTAATCCAAAGAGCCATTAAATAATGTACTTTTCTTTTTTCTCTGGGCGAGCATCCAGCTCTTTTTTCTTCTCTTCATAACCTGGGCGTCCAAACATAGCATATGTTGCATTTTTACCTTCTTCAACGCCTGGTTGATCAAAAGCATTGATGTTCATCAGTTCTCCAGCAAACCCTGTAGCCACCTCGAACATGTAAAGAATCTGTCCTACTGTAAACTCATTAATCTGAGGAACCGTTAACGTCATGTTGGTTTGTTCTGCTTTAAACAACGCATACTCTGTCGCCATTTGTTCTGTTTGAATAAGCTTATTATGGGTTGCTCCGCCTAAGAATCCAAGGTTAGGCACATCACCATAAATCTCTGGAATGGTAATCTCTGAACGATAGTTATCAACGCCCATAAAGAGAACCACTTTGTCATGTGGACCTTCAGCATAAAGTTGAACCTGTGAATGTTGATCCGTCGCTCCGAGTGCTTTAACCGGAGTTTGTCCTACATTAACCACCTTACCATCAAGGTCGAATTTTTTCCCTAAAGATTCTGCCCACAACTGCGCATACCAGTCAGCAATATATTTTAATCCATCTGCATATGCCATAACAATCGAGATGTTTTTCCCTTGTTGCATGGAGATATATTGTAATAATCCATACATATGTGCCGGATTTTTGAACGTATCGTCTGTTTTACATAGCTCATCCATGTAAGCTGCACCTTCGAGCAGTGTTTTAATATCAATGCCACACATAGCTGCCGGTAGCAATCCTACAGGTGTCAACTCGGAGAATCTTCCCCCTACACCTGCTGGGATGATATAGCTTTTAAGACCTTCTTCATCGGCTATTGGACGAAGGGTTCCTTTGGACGCATCTGTTGTTGCAACAATATGCTTTTTGATTGCATCTTTTCCAAGCTCTTTTTCAATCATTTCTTTGATAATCATAAATTGAGACATGGTCTCACTGGTTCCACCTGATTTTGAGATAACGTTAAATAGAGAAGTCTCTAAATCAATAACATCAAACAATGCAACCAATTTTTCCGGATCCACATTGTCGACAACATAAAGTTTTGGATATCCTTTACGTTTTTCTTTGGATAATTCATTCCAATGGGGGTGATTGATTGCTTGTTGAACAGCAATTGGTCCTAGTGCTGACCCACCAATACCTAGAACAACAAAGGATTCAACCCAGTCTTTATTTTCCTCTACATAATTGACAATATCTTCAACAATAGCATCTTGATTATAAGGTAAGTCTCTCCAGTCCATTCCACCATTGGCGCGTTTTTCGACCATCCCTTTTTCAGCCGCTTCAATCTTAGCTTCAAGTTTTGCAAAATCCTCTTCGCTAATACCGTGCTCGCCAATCAAGTTTGCCATCATGTTGTTAAAATCCAACCGTAGCTTCATTGCTTCTTTATTCATTGATTTTATTCCTCCTATAAACTCTAAACGCTCTTTACTCGATTCCTTATGATTATATATAAAATTAACCTTGGTGTAAAGGATTAGCCGCCAATAAAATGCTATTCTAATTCATATAAACTTCCAAAACGATAGCCTTTTTCTTTCATCGATTTTAAAATATCATCAAGAGCCTGTGTATTTGATTCTGACACCGCATGCAATAATATAATTGCTCCATTATGGTAGTTATCCATGACATGATTGTAGGCAACCTCTTTCCCCGGTTGTTTGTTGACATCCCAATCTGCATATGCCATACTCCAAAAAATACTTCGGTATCCCAGTTTGCGAACAAGGTAAAGGCTTCGCTCGCTATATTTTCCCATAGGTGGTCTAAAGAACGGATCCATATCTTGTCCCGTCACCTCTTTAAAGCGGTCATTGGTCGTCTTTAACTCATCATAAATCTCGTCGCCCGTCAACGATGGAAAGGCTGGATGGGTATTGGAATGATTAGCAACAATATGTCCTTCATCGACCATACGCTGAATCAATTCCGGCTCTTTATCTATAAAATACTTCGTTACAAAAAAAGCTGCCTGAACGTCATTTTCTTTCAATACATCTAATATCTTCGGTGTAAACCCATATTCATAGCCTTCGTCAAAGGTCAGATACATTACTTTTTCTTCTGATGCCTCCTGATTGATAAAATAGGCCCCATAGCGCTCTAAGTCTAGGTCATAATAGCCTGTAACCGGACTATGATCTTTGTTACGTCTAAAGGACCAACTCGTATCCGTATTGTCCAACGTGCTGGGATCTAGCTCCAAGTCATATGTATCCTCCGTGTCAAACTGATTTGCAAATTCGACTGTAATGCCTTGCTCTGGTTTTTGCTCTGATTCTTCTTCCAACGCTTCTGTCTCGGGCTCTTCTTCCGGCGTCTCCACTGGAGCCTCATCCACTTCTTCCACATCCACAACTTCCTGCGTTGTATCTTGAGTATCTTGTGTTTCCTCAGTTTCACTTTCAGGGGCTTCCACTCTTACTTCGACATAATCATCCGTCTCTTGTCCCGAGGCTGAATCTGGTGTATATAGTTCTCCTTGGCAAGCTGTTAACAGTACCAGCATCAAGCTTGCCACTACACTAAGGTGTAGAATTTTCTTCAATTTCATAGTAAGTCATCCTCTCTTTTTTCGTCTGTCCTTTTCGATTCACAAGGTTAATGCTTATGGTCATTAATAAAAGACTGATAAGCACAAAAATGGATAAGTTCTCTTCCGGAAAAATAATGGAAGAGATAATGGATCCAAAAACCGGAATCAAAAAAATATATATTGTCACTGATGATGCGTTATATTTGTGAATCAGTCCATACCAAACCACAAAGGCAATCGCCGATAAAAAGGCTGAATATATCAACAGTAAAAGTGCATGCATATTAAAGACAAGATTAAAGCCTCCAGCTCCAATAAGACCCACACCAAGTAAAATAATCGACCCAAAAATCATCTGATACATGTTGAGCACAACAGATGATATCGTCTTCATCGCCTTCTTGCCATAAAGAACCGCCAAACCATAGACCAAAGAAGCAAGCACAAGGGCGCCTTCTCCCATCCATGTCACTTCAAGGTTGATTCCTCCACCTACTGCACTTTCAAGATTTGCCAGGATGATTCCTGCAAACCCAATAATAAGTCCAATAATCTTGTTTACGTTAATTTTATCATCTTGTGTTAATAGATGTGCTAAAATAACAACAATCAAAGGCTTTGATGTATCTATAAGAACACCTTTGATTGCTCCTGTATTACCTACTCCCGTATAAAAAAACATATATTGTAGCGTGGTATTGAGTAACCCAAAGACCATAATTGTCTTCCATTGGGTCGCCTTTAGCATTGGAATCTTCTTCTCTTTAACAAGAAGATATACTCCAATCAATACACCTGCCAATAAAAAACGAATACCTGCAAGCACAAACCGATTAAAGATATCATCTGCCGGAATATCAAGCAGTTCATAACTGATCTTCAAGGTCGGAATAGCCGTTGCCCACAAAAAGCAACTCAGTGCCGCAGGTAAAATTAGTGCCAATTGGTTAATAATTCTTTTCTTGTTCATAATAACTCCTATTCAAATACAAGCGTCTTAAGCTGGTCATAGGCATGGCTAATCTCTGAAAAACGCTTATTTGCATATTCAACATATTCATCCGGCATGCCTTCAGACATTACTTTATCCGGATGGTACTCTTTTGCTAATTTTCTGTACGCCTTTTTTATTGTGCCTTCATCGGCATTTTGTGGAACACCTAATACTTTTGTATATTTTTCAACGAGCGCTTCTTTTGATACACTCTGGGTATATTGATTATAATTTGTTGAACCGGATTGACCATATCCTGCATTTGCACCTGACATATGTCCAACAATATATCGTTTGATACTTTCGTATTCGTATGCCGTTAATCCTAATTCAAGAGTAATGCGTCGAACAAGCTGATCTTCCTTCTCCGATACCACACCGCTTTTGGCTGCTATCATCACCAATAAATAACTAATCGACATAATAAAATCGCGTTGATGATGGTAACTTTTTAAGATGCGGATATATTCATTCATTTCCTCAGGATGGTCTTTTCCATAGTTAAAAGCTTCTTCATATTGATTAAGTTCCATTTTGGACATTCGAAAATTTTGCATGACAAATTGGCGAATAATTGTCACTTCTTCCTTTGTTACCTGTCCGTCAGCTTTGGCTACTGTTGCGGTTAATGCCATCAGTGCACTAACAACTATATTCCCTTGTTGAAATTCCCGCTTATTCGTTAAATAGGATTTAACGCGATACTCTTTTGTTGGTAAGAAAAAGACTATCAATATCGTTAAAGGAAAAATCAAGGTCAACGCCCCCCAAAACAAAGGATTGCGCCCTTTAATAGCTGCTACAATTCCTGCAACAACTGCCGCGATTAATCGAAAAGCTATATTCAACACACCTGTAAATAATGTAAAAAACAACGAAAATAATGCTTCTATAATTTGCATCGTCATCCACTCCTTCTTCTCATATTATACCCTTGAACAAGGAGATATTCATATAAACTTTATTAAAATTTCATTAAAGCTTTAGCACTGCCTTTATCGTTGCATTACCTCTAAGAAAGCATCGACAACCTTTGGAGAAAATTGCGTCCCGCGATAAGCGACAATTTCTTTGATAGCCGTCTCTCTACTAAGCGCCTTGCGATAAGGTCGATCATTTGTCATGGCATCGTAGGTATCCACCACTGAAAGAATTTGACATTCAATCGGTATCTCCATCTCTTTAAGTCCTATTGGATATCCTTTACCATCATGACGTTCATGATGCTTCATAATAAGATGTGCAATTTCTTTTAGCTCTCCTGAAGCCAGTGCAATACGCTCACCTATCGCTGCATGATTCTTCATGATTTTATATTCTTCTTCCGTCAGTTTTCCCGGCTTCTTGAGGATAGAATCCGGAATCCCTACCTTTCCAATATCGTGGAATTTGCAAAGTAATGCAATACGGTCCAACTCAACTGAAGAAAGTCCCATACGCCGTCCTATCGCCTCTGCAAGCTCATCCATTCGATCTGCATGTCCCTCCGTAATGAAATCTCTGGCTTGCAAAGCCTTCATGAGGGATTTGACAAGATTACTGCGATAACTTGAAGTCTTCAACAATTTATTCTGATACATGTTGTTATCTGCTTCCTGATATAAGCTAACGCCATCTATATATCCCTCTTCATGAAGAGCATATCCTACCGATACACTTATTTGAATAGCACCTTCTTTTTGATTCATCTGCCCAATTTCCCCATAGATATCTGATAGTGCCTGTTCTAATTCTTTTTTTTGGACATTGTTAATTAAGACACCAAATTCATCCCCACCGATTCGGGCAATATAAGCACCCTCGCCCAAAATCTTGTGCATCATACGACTAACTTTTTTTATGACTTCATCACCATGAAAGTGTCCTAATGTATCATTAATAAACTTGAGTCCATCAATATCTAAAACCAGAAGCCCAAAATTCGATTCATTTTTTTCGTGATACTTTTCCATCTTTTCTTCAAAGGACCAACGATTATATGATGATGTCAACGGGTCGCGTTCTGCCATAAATCGCAAGCGACTCTTTAACTGTGATTCAGTTGTGACATCTCGAATAAGGATAAGTACTTCGTTTAGTTCTGTTGCATGTGCCCTTACTTCAAAGTATCGCTGCTGCTGATCCACTTCCAGTTCAAACGCACACTGTACACGCTCTTTTTCCTGCCCAATCTTACCTACACAGTTTCTAAGAACGGTAAGAACATGCTCTGTATTCAACATCTGATCGAGCAATTTTTTTTCTCGACGTAAAGAAGACCCAAAAGGCAATAAATTCCCTTCCAAGTCACTGATAAGAATAATATCTGGAATCGCTCGAATCAAGGCTTCATTACGAAGATTCATCCGTTCCAAATCCACAATTTTTTCTTGTAATTCCGGGTAATAATTCTTGCGAAAAGAAGCTTCCCCTAGACCGATAATCGATTCCCTAGAGTATTTGCTCATATATATACCTCACTTCAGCCTCGCTTAATTGTTTTGGATTCGTCACCATGCAAGGGTCATTGATGGCTCCTTCCACTAAATCCTGAAGAAGCATCTCTCTGGCCTCCTCATGTATATCAATATCTGACACAATAATCTGATCATGAATATTTAATGTCTTACGTATATTTTGGATATACTGAATAAGAGCCTCTTTTGTCCTTCCTTGATTAATATCAATACCAAAAATCTGCGCAATGGTATCGTATCGTTTTGTTGCACTCGTATAGTTTATATCAATAACGCGGTCCAATAAGATACTGTTACATTCACCGTGTGCTAGATTCAGACGCCCTCCAAGGCTATGCGCTAAGGCATGTACCGCTCCAAGGCTGGCATTGGAAAAGGCGAGTCCTGCGGATAAGGATGCAATCATCATCTTATACATAGTCTCAATACTCCGTTTGGCTGAGCAAGCCTCTATAAGATTTTCATGAACAAGCTTTATGGCTTCTAATGCATGAACATCTGTTATCGGAGATTGGGCATTCGACACATATGCTTCAATCGCATGTGTTAATGCATCTATACCGGTGCACGCCGTTAAATAACGATCTTTTGTCATTAACGGAACCGGATCTATAAGTGCCAAATCCGGCACTACTTTTTTACTGATAATTGTCTTTTTTAGTTGTTGTTCTACATCATTGATAATAGCAAACTGAGAAACATCTGCACTTGTTCCCGCTGTTGTAGGAATGCATATGAGTGGTGGTCCCGGGAGATTAATCACATCGACCCCTTCATAGTCCAATATATGTCCACCATTTGTCGAGACAATGCTAATACATTTTGCACAATCCATCGGACTTCCACCACCAATGGCAATGATCAAGTCGCAATTTTTGGACAAAAATATCTCTGCCCCTTTCATCGCTTCATAATCTTTGGGGTTCACTGTGACCTCAGTATACAAAATTACATCGTCCACAGCTTCACGAATAGACTCCATAATCTGCGTAAACCAATCATATTGTACCAAGTTCTGATCTGTTACCACCATTGGACATCTTGATGCAAAGTGCTTTAAATATCGTCCAACAAGCAAACTGGCTTGGTAACCGCTAATTATTTCTGGTGCCACAAATTTTCTCAGCTCCATAAACACACCTCTTTAAAGGAATACTCGTATAGGTTAGACACATTCTATTATAACACTTTTGTTGATTCTCGAATAGCTAATGTTCCTTCAAATGTCAAGTGTTTATGTTTTTTGTCATTTTCAATGACATCAAAAAGTAATTGTATGGTCTCATAGGCAATCGTATCGACCGGTTGAACCAATGTAGTAATGGATGGATTGTAATATTTTCCCAACTTAATCCCATCAAACCCAACTACAGAATAATCTCTAGGTATACTTTTTCCTCCATCAATCAACGCTTTGCATGCGCCCATGGCAAGCATGTCCGATATCGCATAAATAGCGGTAAAGTTTTCTTTGGATTCAAGAATTTCCCTTGCAACGTTATACCCATTTTCAATGGAATATTCTTCAATATCACTATGCATTCGAAAGACCCATGATGGATTTGGTTCAATATGGTGCTTACGAAGCGCCCTATAATATCCCTCAAGCCTTAATGCACTAATACTTTCATCTTTGGCTTCTGCACAGATAATCGCTATTTTTTCATGTCCTTGGTCCAATAAAAACTCGACGATTTTTTTGCTTTCTTCAATATCATTGACGGAAACCGACGAATATCCTTCGCGATTATTTTCATCAACTATACCGCCAATCGTGCTTAAGACAAATGGAACCGGGATTTTTTTGAGTTTATCTTCCGAATGACTAAAGTGTCCTCCTAAAAAGACAATACCACGTAGTCGTTTTTCTTTAATCAACTCTAGAGCGACGTCAATTTCATTTTCGTTAAATTCAACATGATGTAAGACTAATGAATACTTGCGTTTTTCAATTTCATGCTCCATGATTTTAATCATATCGGTGAAAAAGGGATTCGTAATCCCTTTGACCAAAACAGCAATCGCATTGGTCTCGATGCGTTTTAAATTTCTCGCACTATTATTTGGAATATAATTGTGCTCTTTAATTACCGACAGTATATAGTCCTTTGTTTCCTTATTAATATCCGGATGATTGTTAATCGCTCGAGATACCGTACTTACTCCCACACCACATATCTTTGCAATATCTTTAATCGTTATTGTATTCACTCTAAGACCCCCAAAACTTTTTTCTTTGCATAGCCTCCGTTTATCGTCCGTATAGTCTGGTCATATGTGCTACATGTTTTGCCAATGCAGAACCTAGTTCATTATGATATAATCTCCAATGCCAATTATTCCCTAGTGTCGATGGTGTGTTAATCCTTGCTTCACTTCCTAGGCCAAGATAATCTTGAATAGGTATTATTGCTATTTTTGCAACGCTTGAGAGCGCTGATCGAATCATGTACCAGTGAATATTGTCTGCATCATCCGAGCGAATATTAAGATACTCATCGCATAGCTTCTTATCTTGGGGTGAAATGGCTTGATACCATCCTTTTACAGTATCATTGTCATGTGTCCCCGTATATACAACACAGTTTTGTGTATAATTATGCGGCAAATAGTCACTTTCTTCTCTTGAATCAAAGGCAAACTGTAAAACTTTCATTCCCGGATATCCTGTTTGTCTAAGGAGTTCAACCACAGTATCCGTTAAATATCCAAGGTCCTCTGCAATAACTTTTGCATCTGATAATGATTCATTTATTTGTTTAAATATATCATATCCAGGTCCTTTTTTCCAGCATCCATTTTCCGCTGTTTTGTCACCACTTGGAATCGAATAAAATTCATCAAATCCCCGAAAATGATCAATGCGTACCATATCATACCATTTAAAACACTGCTCAAGTCTTTGTATCCACCAAGAATACTGCATCTTTTTATGTTGCTGCCAATTATAGAGCGGGTTACCCCATAATTGTCCTGTACTTGAAAAACTATCTGGTGGACAGCCTGCCACACTATAGGGCATCAATTGTTCGTTGAACTCAAAAAGCTGCGGCGAAGCCCAGGCATCTGAAGAATCAAAAGCCACATAAATAGGTATGTCTCCAATGATTTGAATACCTTTTTGATTTGCATATGTTTTGAGTTTTTGCCACTGTCGGTGAAACATATATTGCTGAAACTCGTAAAAACCTATTTCTTCTGAATACTTTTCTTTAACAGCTTCTATTGCTTGAGGTGAGCGCTCTTTAAGTTCTTTTGGCCATTGATTCCAAGCTTTTGCTTCATGGATATCCTTAATGACCATATATAGAGCGTAATCTTCAAGCCACTTTTTTTCACGCGTTACAAACTGATGAAACCCTTCCTCTTCCATTATATTGCTCTGCTTATAAGCAAGTTGAAGGATTTGATATCTCGCTTGATATATTTTTTCATAGTTAATATATCTTGGGTTTTTCCCAAAATCGTATGCCTCACATTGTTCGTATGTTAAATAGCCTTGCTGTACGAGTTCTTCTAAGTCAATGAAATAGGGATTTCCTGCAAATGTTGAAAATGATTGATATGGACTGTCTCCATATCCTGTCGGTCCTAATGGTAAAACTTGCCAGTAACTTTGTCCCGCTTCGACGAGCCAATCGACAAAGTCATATGCATCTTTTGAAAATGCGCCAATACCATATCGTGACGGCAAACTTGCTATAGGCATTAATATTCCGGCTTTTCTCATATCCATCCTCTTTCTTTTATCAACCTTTTACTGCTCCGGCTACTACACCTTCAATTATATACTTCTGACCAAAGAGATACAAGATAACAATAGGTAATATTGCTAAAACCAATATCGCCATCATCGCTCCCATATCAATGGATCCATACCCACCACGCAGATATTGTATCGCAATCGGTATGGTCTTATAGTCCGTCCCAAGAATTAAATAGGGAAGCAGATAGTCATTCCATATCCACATCGTCTGCAATATTGTAATAGTAATTGCTGTCGGCTTAAGGATTGGCATAATGATTCTAAAAAACAACTGTACCGGGTTACATCCATCCATCATCGCAGCTTCTTCGATCTCTAACGGAATAGATTTGATAAATCCACTAAACATAAATACTGCTAAACCAGCTCCAAACCCCAAATACACAAAAATAATGCCTAAAGGATTATCTAAATGAAGTATATTTGCTACTTTTGACATGGTAAACATCACCATCTGAAACGGTACAATCATTGCAAATACAAATAAATAATATAAGGCAGATGTTGCCTTATTATCCACGCGAACAATATACCATGCGGTCATTGAAGTAAATAAAATGATAACGGCAACTGAAGCAACCGTAATCCAAACCGACCATCCAAACGCTTGAAAAAAGCCTGTTTTGCCGACACCTTCGGTATAATTTAACAAGCCGACAAAAGTTTCTTTTGTTGGCAGACTAAAAGGATCATCTGCAATAAAAAAACGACCTTTTAAGGAGTTCATAGCAATCTCAAAAATCGGGAAAAGGAAGGCTCCCGATAAGAGGATAAAAAGCACAATCAATGGTTTTTCAAATTTGTTATATTTTCTCACTGTTTTCATTATTGTTGTACCTCCCGCTTACGACTGATACTTAACTGGGTTAATGCAATCGCTGCAACGATAATAAAGAAAATAACGGCTTTGGCCTGGCCTACACCTTCCCATCCTACACGACCATAAAATGTATTATAAATATTTAACGCCAGCATCTCTGTCTTTGCCGCCGGTGCGCCTCCTGTTAATGCCAAGTTTTGGTCAAATAGCTTAAATGAGTTCGTCAATGTAAGAAACAATGAAATGGTAAATGACGGCATAACCATAGGTATCGTGACATTTTTTAAGATTTGCCATTTTGAAGCGCCATCGATTTTAGCAGCTTCATTAAGTTCACCCGGAATATTTTGAATACCTGCAATGTAGATAACCATCATATATCCAATCATCTGCCAATTCATTAAAATAATCAGTCCCCAGAATCCATATTCCGGAGCAAAGGTCAACGTACGGTCAAACTTATACAGTATTCCATTTAAAATTAATTGCCATATATATCCAAGGACAATTCCTCCAATAAGGTTTGGCATAAAAAATACCGTTCTAAAGATATTGGTTCCTCGAATTCCCCGCGTCAATAACAACGCAATCGTAAATGCAAATACATTAATAGAAATGACAGATACAATTGTAAATGCCCCAGTAAAGCCCATAGCTTGTACAAAAGTCGGGTCTTTAAACACTTTAATATAGTTATCAAGTCCTACCCATGTCGAATCCGTTACTGTTGTAAACTCAGTAAACGACAGATATATTCCCATTAAAAAAGGCACTACGAAGACAACAATAAACGCCAATAACGTGGGAAAAACAAAAATAAAAAAATATTTTTTTATTGCTTTTTGCATAAAATTCCTCCTTAGTTAATGAAAGGGTAAGCGCAAGCTTACCCTCATGATTGTTATAGAAAACAGATCTAATTTATTGCGCTGTAGCCGCTTTTTCGTCTTTCCATCCTTCAACAAATGCTGTCTCAACTCCTGACCAGTCGCCTGTTCCTTGTGCATAATCAAGAAGTGAATAGCCTAAAATATCTTTGAATTGCTGTGAAGGGAATGCTGTAAAGTTCCATGAAACAGATGTTAATGATTCATCTGCCATATAGCGTAATACTTCTTTTGCTAATGGATCTGTTGGTGTCTCATCATCACCAAATGTATTAAATGGAGCGATAAAACCAAACTCATTTGTTACATAGCTTTTACCTTCATCGGATGAAAATAGCCATTCAACAAATGCAATTGATGCTTGTTGATCCGCTTCTGATGCTTGTGCATTAATACTAAAGAAGTTTTCTGTTCCGGTACAAAGCCCTTGACTTTCTTCGCCTTCAACACCTGTGTATATTGGCAAGAACTTCACGTCTTCTTCTGCAACAACATTACCATCAACGCCATTAATTTGTCCCCATCCCCAGTTACCGTTTTGAACCATGGCAACTTGACCAAGTGCAAATTCTGCCATCGAATCGTTAACTGTTTTTGAACTTAAAAGTGTTGGTTTAGTAATTGAGTTATTAATATACAAATCAAAAATATTTTTGTATTCTTGTCCATAGGTTAAATCGATTTCTGCCGCATCACCAATACCTTTTTCTTTGAATTCATAATAGATCGGTAAGTTAGCTAAGTGTGTTTGCCATCTCCAGTCTTCACCTGTTGAAAATGATGTTGATGCAAAAACACCTTGAATACCCAATTCATCTTTAATCGCTGTCATATCTTCAACAACCGCTTCAAGTGCTGCATAGTTATTGATTTCATCCATAGAAGTAAAGGATGTTGTTTTGCTTGCTGATGCAAAGTATTGATCCATGATAGCATCATTATAGATAATTCCATAGCCTTCAACAACATAAGGGATTCCATAGACTCCGCCGTCATCTCCTGATACAACTAAACTCTTATCCAACAGCCAACTGTATAAGTCTGTATCCGATAAATCTTTTGTATAACTCTTCCAAGCTTCATATCCAACAGGTCCATTAATCTGGAATAATGTTGGCGCATCACTTTTTGCAATCTCAGAACGAAGCGTCTGCTCATAAGTTCCTGCTGCAGCTGTAACAACTTTTACGTCAACACCTGTTTTTTCTGTATACTCTTTTGCGATTTTTTGCCATACTTGTTCAATCTCTGGTTTAAAGTTTAAGAAATATACGGAACCTTCTTCACCACTTCCGTCAGCAGTTTCATTTGATTGATCTGAGGCATTTGCATCTGTTTGTGTCTCTGTATCAGTTGATGCATTGTCGCTTGAATCATTTGATGAATCTCCCGCTCCACTACATCCTACAAATAAAACCAAAACCATTGATAATGCTAAAACTTTGACCACCCAATTTTTCATGTGTTTTCTCTCCTTCTATCATTGATTGATTTCTTGTTAACGTTCTCGGCAACGTTATCAGTAACGTTACCGGAACCGTTAACAGTATAGTAGCATAATCTCCAAAAATATGCAATAGCCTTTTTATTTTTTATACAATATCCACATTCAACTTCCATATGTCTTCGTTATACTCTGCAATGGTTCGATCCGATGAGAAGAATCCGGCTTTTGCAATATTGACAAGGCACTTTTTCGTCCAGAGCTCTTGATCTTCATAGTCCTTAAACATTTGATCTTTTTGTGCAATATATGCTTCAAAATCAAGCAATGTCATAAAATAATCCTTGTTCAAAATCTCCTGATACAAGCGTGTCAAACTTTTTTTATCACCATACTTAAATACGCTATCTGACTGAATGAAATCAAGTGCTTCCCGAATCACCCGACTACTGTCATATAGCGCTTTTGCGTTATACGTTCCCTGTCGATAGTGCGTAATGACTTGGTCAGACTTTTCTCCAAAGATATAAATATTGTCATCACCGACTAATTCATGAATTTCTACGTTGGCGCCATCCGATGTCCCCAGTGTCAACGCTCCATTTAGCATAAATTTCATATTACCTGTTCCCGAAGCTTCTTTTGAGGCTAAGGAAATCTGCTCGGATACATCACATGCAGGAATGAGCTTCTCTGCTTTACTTACATTATAGTTTTCAATCATGACAACCTGCATATGTTGATTGACATGTGGATCTTTGGCGATGATTTCTTGAAGAACCAGCAGAAGATGAATAATATCTTGTGCAATTGTATATGCCGGAGCGGCCTTAGCTCCAAAGATAAATGTTAGTGGCGTCGCCGGATAGATTCCTCGTTTGATTTCTAGGTATTTGTGAATAATATAAAGCGCATTCATCTGTTGGCGCTTATACTCGTGCAGCCTTTTAATTTGAATATCAAAAATCGAGTCTGGATTTATGGATATATTTTCATATGTTTTCATATAGGTTACAAGGTTTTCTTTATTGTTACGCTTAATCTTTTGTAGTGTTTCTAGCGCTTTGGAGTCATCCGCAAATGCCAATAGTTTTTCAAGTTCCGTTGCTTCTTGTAAAAATCCATCCCCAATATATGCTTTTAAAAAGGAAGTAAGCTCCGGATTACAACCTAACAACCATCGTCTAAAAGTAATCCCATTCGTTTTGTTGTTAAACTTGTCTGGATAAAGCTTATAAAATTGTTGTAGCTCTGTCTGCTTTAAGATGTCTGTATGGATAGCTGCAACCCCATTCACTGAAAATCCATAATGAATCGCCATGTGTGCCATATGCACACGTCCATCTCGATCAATAATCTGCACATTCGATGCCGTATGTTGCTCTTGAATCCGTGTATTTAATGCTTTAATAATGGGCACAAGCTGTGGCACTACCTGTTCTATATACTCAAGAGGCCATTTTTCAAGTGCTTCTGCTAAAATAGTATGGTTGGTATATGCACACGTTTTTGTCACAATCTCGATAGCCTGCTCCATGTCAATCCCTTCCTTAACGAGCAAACGAATAAGTTCTGGAATGACCATCGTTGGGTGCGTATCATTGATTTGGATTATTGCATGTTCATGCAAGTGTAAAAGATCGTGGTGGTTTGCCTTCATCTCATCTAGTATTAGCTGTGCGCCGTTACTAACCATAAAGTATTGTTGATATATTCGCAACAAATGCCCATCTTTATCCGAATCATCTGGATACAAAAATAATGTCAAGTTCTTATCGATTTGTGTTTTATCAAATGTTATGCCTTCACTAACAATTGAAGGATCAACCGACTTTAAATCAAAAAGCCGTAATTTATTTTTGTTACCTTTATATCCAATAACATCAATTTCATATAATATAGATTCCACCTCTTGGTCTTTAAAAGAAACTGTATATGATTTTTCTGTTTTGGTAAGCCAGCTATTTGGTGTTATCCACGTGTTTTTTTCTGGATATTGCTTAAGGTTTTTAAAGGTTTGTTTAAACAAACCATAGTGATAATTTAGCCCGATACCATCTCCTGGAAGATTTAATGTTGCTATTGAGTCTAAAAAACATGCTGCCAATCGACCGAGACCACCATTTCCAAGGGATGGCTCGGGTTCAATCTCTTCAAGTTCTGCTAAAGATCTGCCTTTTTTGTCCAGTAGCACTTGGAGTTCATCATAGATTCCCAGATTGATGAGATTATTTGACAGAAGCTTTCCAATTAAAAATTCTGAAGAAATATAATACACTTTTTTCTTTCCTCGAATCATTGGCTTCTCATCTGTATATTCTTTGGTAAGAAAGAGTACCGCTTCATACAACTGTTCGTTTGAGCACGTTTCGATTGATTCTGACGTTCCATATAACCGTTGAATTATTGATGATAACTGTTTTTCCATGGTTCTGTTTTCCTCCTAAATATTTACGCTTGTTTTTTACGTCTTTTAAAAAACTATGGTTTAAATATTAAACTGCTTCGCTTTAATACCTAACCGATTATTACTTATCATATCTCAGGAAACCGTTTTCTGCAAGTAAAAAAAATTTTTCCCCTATTTATGGAACTTTAGTTCCTTTGTTGACGTCAAAGATATCGAAGGCAACACAACAACACAAAAAAATCATTTAATTATTATATGAAAAGGAGTTTTTATTATGAAAAATACAAAAAAAAGATTATCCACTATGTTATCAATTGCTTTAGGTATTTCACTTTTGACCCCAACTTTTGCTATGGCAGCCACAGCTCCCATTAAAGCTGTTCCCATTAGCATAGCGATCGACGAAGCCACTGATACCATCGCTTCTCAAGCAGATTTTATTGGTGCCAATGCAACGATTGTTGATATACTTGACAATCAAATTGTTGTGACTATCCAACACACTGATGACGACAACGTTCAAACTTATGTTTTAAATATTTCCGATGAAACTTATTTTGTCAATAACGAAACCGGAGCCGCTTCAAGTATTAATGACCTAAAAAAAGATGATAGTATCTATGTCTATCATTCAACAGCTACCACAAGAAGCTTACCTGCTCAAACAGCTGCATTTGTTATCTTGACCAATGTTAAAGAAAATGAAAGTATCGCTACTCTTATTGACGTTGCTCGTATTACTGAAAAAGACGATGCCATCAGCGCTTTAAATAAAAAAGGTGACTATATCATTCACTTTAATCAAGATACAAATGTGATGCCATACTTAACAAAAAATATATTACACTACTCAGATATTAAAGAAGGCGACCGAATTCTTGCTTGGTTTGACGTTGCAGCCCTAAGTTATCCAGCTCAAGCAGCCGCAGAAAAAGCTGTTGTTCTTCCAGTGGCTACAGCTCAAGATAAAGTCAGTGAACCTCGTGTTGAAAACTTGACCTTTGCAGAACTTATTCGTGCCGTTGTCATCCAAATCGAAGGTGAACAACCTATGATTATGGATACACACTATGCTATGCCATATATGGCTAAGGCAAACGAATTAGGTTTAATTACACAAGCACAATATGAAAATCAAGAGCTTTGGAATCAATCAGTTACTACCAATGAAATAAGTGCCGTGTTGTCTCTAGCTAATGAAAAAGAGTTCGCTATAGATTCTGATCAAATCAATGCATTGCTTATCAACCAACTTGTTGTCAACGGTAATGTATTATCCGATGTACAAACCGTCGTCCAAAACGGTGTTGTCATGGTTCCTGTACGCGCAGTTGCAGAAGCTTTGGGCTTTGAGTTAACTTGGGATGCACAGACAAGTTCTGCTACAATCTTCAATAGTGAAATCACCTCCACAGTTCAACTTGGGTACAATCACTACTTTACAAAAAGCATCTCCACATCAAGTATCCTTGATACAAAAGAACTTGGCGTTGCCCCAAGATTGGTTCATGGTACAACTTATGTCCCAGCAAATTATTTCAACCTACTCCTTGGCAGTTCAGAAGCTGTGAGCGTCAATGACCATGTATTAACCGTTGCAAAATAAGATACTCGAATAAAAAAGCCAGTAGTCATACCTACTGGCTTTTTTATATTTCCCTATTCCACCCTTCATCTCCATGATAAATCATCTGCTTACTCATGCCTCCATCAACAATAAAATTCTGACCGGTAATAAATCCCGCTTTATCACTAATTAAGTATATAACCATGTTGGCAATATCTTGCGGTTGACCGATGCGTTCTACCAAATGTTGCGCCTTATCTGCAGCACTCCACTGGCCTTGTTGTGTATCAATCCAGCCAGGACTTATGGCATTGACCCGAACCCGTCCTCGCAACGTTACGGCCATAGCATGTGTCAACGCTGTAATAGCCCCTTTAGCCGCTGTATAACTTTCCGTGTTGGATTGGGACATCAAGTACCGCGTTGATGATATATTGATTATACTGGCTTCTTCAGAAAAAAAATCCATCAACTGTTGGGTCAAATAAAAAGGAGCACTAGCACCTACACGAAGCACTTCATTAAAAGCTTCATAATCACAAGTTTCCAATCCCCCGCGACTATAGCAGGCATTATTAACAAGCACGTCAATATGCTCAAATTCCCCACGCAGCATTGCAACAAAAGCATCCAAATCTCCTTGGATACCAACATCTCCATGAAATATTTTCAACGCATCCAAAGGCACTTGTGTCCTCAGCGCTTCTATGGCTTTGAGGTTTGAATCTATGATTCCTACTCTATATCCTTCGTGAATCAAGGCTTTAACGATACTTTGTCCGATACCACTTGCCCCACCTGTGACGATTGCATTTTTCATCTGTCGCACCTACCTTTTTGAGTCCATTATAGCATATCTATTGGTGACAATGCTCTATGAATATTGAGGTAATTAGACTTGAATTTTATATAGACCCGCTATGTATTTTTCTGCAGATGCTAGCAATAGTGTAATGCTTTCTAGGCCATTGGACGCAAGAAATACCAAGGTGTTACTCGCGTTTAACCCAGGCGCTTTTTCGTCTATTGCAACCATATCAATTCTTTTGTTCACGCCATCCACTTTAAACATTTGGTTATCGATTCGAACATAACCTTTGAATCGATAGAATCCGACACATATTTCCTCTAAAAATTCTTGTAGTTGCTCACGTGTTGGTGATTTCACAAAAGACATAATCAACTGCTTGGGACGATTGTCTTGGGTGTTAATGGTCTCATCTTCATCTATCGGATAATAAAGATTTTTCACAGGATTCATGGGACACCTTCCATGGTCTGCAACCTCAATTATGCAATGCGGGTTCATGGCAACAAGGGCTTTTTTTATATCCATGATTTTCTTATCACTAATAAGATCCGCTTTATTAATGATAAGATAATGACTATGTTTTATCTGGCGTTCTACATTCGCCAGTTTTTCTAGTTCCTCAAAAAAATACAGACCATCCACAAGACATATGGAGCCCTTATATACATACGATGCATCCTGTACTTTTTTTTCTAGAATTTTTAGGACACTTTCCATGTTTGAAGGATCGGATAACCCGGAGCTTTCAATATAAATATCATCCAAATCCATTTGTACTAGTTGTATTAACCCTTCTATAAAGCGGTCCTTAAGACACGCACAAAAAATCGATCCATTGGTCAATTCCAACACATCAATTCCATGGCTCTCCATAGCGATTGTATCCATACTCACCTTGCCAAACTCATTGATCAAAACTCCCGTTTTTCTAGTGCAATTCGCTAATTGTCTGTTTAAAAACGTTGTTTTTCCAGCCCCCAAAAATCCTGTGATTAAATATATATTGGTCATGAATTCACTCCATTTCAAAAATCATGCGTTCCATATATGCCGTATTAAACCTATAATTACTCGATAGTTCTAAGTACTGACATGCCTTAGCAATTTCAACAATTTTTTCTTTCCCCCGGCGTTCTAAAAGACAACGTATCGCTCCGCCTAAAGATGCATTTCCAATCACGTTTACCTTAGACTCTAAAGCTTTTGGAATCAGGCCTATCGTAATTGCATGTTTAATATTTAGATGACTGCCAAATCCTCCAGCGATGTATACCGTATCAATATCCTCCACCTGGATTCCGGCTTCACCTATGAGCACGTCAACGCCTGCACATATGGCGCTTTTAGCCAGTTGAAGCTGTCTTATATCTTCTGGATAAAATCCGATATGTTCAAAAATCATCTCCGGTGATTCCATATATCCCATCGCATTCACTTTTTTATCTTCAAGTAATAACGCAACCCCATCGACTAAGGCCGACCCATTAATTCCAATTGCTTTTTCTCCACCTAAGGTCACAATTCCATAGCCTTCTTCTTGCCTATGGATTTCACAAATTGCTCCATCCACAGATCCCATACCACACTTGATATTTGCGCCTTCAAAAGCCGGTCCGGCAGCCGTCGCTGCTGAAACCAATCCGTTTTCTGTTTTGATTGCCATTTCACCATTGGTCCCTATGTCAATAAAAAGATTATTGCCTGGTGTCTGATCAAATTGCATCATATACATCCCCGAGACAATATCGCCTCCCACATAGGCCGATACCCATGGAATGACAACAATATCAAATATATAAGGTATATCCAATACATCCTGAGATGAGCAGACAATCGGTGGCGGACAAACGGTTTCAAAAGGCGCTATCGCCAATTTTTCCGGTACGATATCAAGAAGCAGATATATCATTGTCGTATTACCGGAGATAACCATTTCTTCAATTTCAACCAGGGTCTTTGCACCTAGCTGTTGTGCATGGTCTTCCAATAATACTTTTGTTAACTCCCATAACTTATTACGAATGCTCGTACCTAAATCATGTTCCTTATGTTCATTAACATAATGAATACGGCTAATCACATCTGCTCCATAGGCTTTTTGTGGATTGAGTACCTTTTTAGTTGCGATAGTTTCTTTTGAAACTAAGTCAATAAGACTGACCACTATTGTTGTTGTCCCAATGTCTATTGCCACGCCAAAGTGGGGTGTTCTCTCATCTTTTGGATATTTAGGTTCTGTGATTTTATAAGGTGTATACTCTGCTTCAATATGTGTTTTTTGGGGAGTATTCATCTCTTCCTTTGCCCCTATTTCATTGGACAACATTACTAAATCCCTGCCCAATTCATGATAGCATGCCAATATAAACCCTTCTTCAACCAGATGCTCTCCTAAAAATGCCCGCTCTGCATCTTCTATGCAAAATTCATGTTCTTCTACTTGTATTTTACATTTACCGCAAACCTTTTTCCCACCACAAGGTGCATCAACAAAACAATGGTTTTGCCTTAAGACGTCTAAAATATTTTCTCCTTTTTTGCCTTGTATGATTTGTAACACTTGTAAGGAATCTGGATTTTTAATTGTTATTGTATGTTTTTTGTTACTACATGGGGTCTGGCAGTGACTACAATCATGGTCAATGCCAAATGCACACTCGTAGTCCACAAGCTCATAATAATACACCGTTGACTTTGTCGGATTAAGCATGCATCCTTGTGTAATGGACATCTGTAAATCACAGCTTTTTTGCAACCTTTCAAAAATATAGCGTTGCTCTTGCATCGGTACGTTTAATTGTCCCGGTTCATAGCGCATACTCAAATGTTTTCCTTTTGGAACCATCGTTTTAACAGTCTCATACAATTGATTACTGGCTTCATACAGCATCATATCAAACAAGCTATTAAGTAGCATCCCCTCCAAGTACATGTACTGGTCAAAGGCTTCTCTTATCCATCGGTCACAATCTGGTCCCAACGTTACTAAGCATTCTATGCGGTTTTGTTCCTTATATACCTCCACATACCCTTTGGGTGTGATTTTATCTAGATATTGTTCAACAAGTTCATCAAACAATTGACTATATGAAGCATATGATGGATTATCTTTATAACACTCCACCATTGTTAAGACTGCCTCTTTATCAAACCTTCTCTTTAATTTAAAGTATTCACCCATGTGCGTTTTCTCCATACCAATATTTTTACTACTTTTATTGTTTTAAATGCTTATCAATCTCGCCAAACAGCTCTTCCCTACTTGGAATGATGGAAGACCACTTTAGCTCTCCGTTAATATATACACAGGGTAGATTTTTAACCCCCATTTTTACGCAGCGAGCTATATTCTCTTTTTTGGTGAATTTGTATTCGATAAGATCGATTTGTTCTTTGTATGCTTCACCTGCAACATTCATAGCATCCATCATATATGTACACGCCGCACACGTTGCTGAATCAAGGGTAAACACTTCAACAAGTGGTTTTTCAAGGTGTTGATAATCCGGAAGTTCTACCTCTATGTCTTCCTTTGGTGCTTCATAATTTTTAACCATCTCACGCACTGAGTCCGTCTCGCGAACTGCCTGGGCTATTCCAATAGTATTTTCTGCCGGAACAGCATACGGCATATCACACCCAGGAGCAATAATGAGATTATCGCTACCTAGTTCGTCCAACATATTCACCACATATTTCATATTTTCTTGCTGGGTTCCATGGAGCATCAATGTGGTTAAGGGAATATTGCCTCCAATCGCAACATTATACTGATCTGTGATGGCTTTTGCCGCTTTCATCTCTACATTTTCATCCACTGAAATGGAATCCGGTCCTGTCTGACACATCACCTCAATCTGGCGCGTTGCATTGCCACAAACAAAAAAGGAAGATGCTTTGCCCTTTGCGCGTATGTAATCATATATCGTCTTAAATGCCTCATGACACATACTGCTAAAGTGTTCCGGTGATATCTGAGAGACCAATGGATCAACGACTGCGATAACATCCATTCCTGCGTCTATATACATGTCACACATCTTAAGCGCTGTCGTTGTTGTGTATTCCATAAGCTTTTTCACATAGGCTTCATCCAAAACCATGTCCATAAAAAGGTTGTTTCCTCTAAGATGTGATGCCAAGGTAAACGGCCCGCAGATCAATCCATATAACGCCGTATCTTCTCCATAGGTCCTATACATCTTCTGCATTACATCCAAAATCATTGGAAGTCGTCCTTTGTCCGGTTCCGGTTGTTTACAGTCACAAAGCATCTGTGTCGTATCTTCCAACGGATGTGTCTTTACTGACGGTGGCGCTTCATCTGCCCAAACCAATTCACACCCCAAAATCTCTGCTTCCACTTGCAAATCAAAAACAACCGGCATCCCATCAGGTGCATATAACTCTTTCACCTTTTTTAACGCGTCAAAAAGCAGCTCACCATCGGTGAGTACTTGGGTCGCATTTTTTCCGATGAGTGCTCCGGCATGAACGCCTGCAAAGGGTACCCACGGCGCTCTATCTGTTGTTTTATGATTTAATGTATTAAGAATACGTTCTTTTCCTGTCATGATAAGGCTCCTTTTCTACTGCACAATGTGCTTAAGCTGTTAATAACATCTTCGCTTCTTCTGCAGCCGTTGCCGCATCCGCTGTATATTTATCCGCTCCGATTTCCAGTGCGTATTCATCTGTGACCGGTGCACCTCCGACCATAACCTTAACCTTATCTCGAATCCCTCTTTCATTGATGGCCTCTAGAACGGTTTTCATATACGTCATGGTTGTTGTCAATAGGGCTGACATACACACAATATCTGCCTCATGCTCTTCAATTGCCTCGACATATTTTTCCGCTGATACGTCAACACCTAAATCAATAACTTCAAGCCCAGCTCCTGTTAACATCATGGCTACAAGGTTTTTACCGATATCATGCAAGTCCCCTTTTACCGTTCCTATAACAACCTTTCCAATGGACTGAACACCTTCGGATGCCAAGAGTGGTTTAATAACATCTAATCCACCGTTCATTGCCCTTGCTGCTATCAACACTTCAGGGACAAAGACTTCATTGCGTTTGAATTTTCCTCCGATAACACTCATCCCTGATAAAAGTGCTTCTAGAATTTCAGAGGCAGGTGCACCGCTATGCACTGCTTCTTGACATAATCGTACCACTTCCGGCATATTTCCTTTTTGCAACAACTCACTGATTTGCTCATAATTTTGACTCATCATATTACCTCCTAATAATCATATTAGCTTCATTCTAATCTGTTTTTAGCCGCTATGATAGAAGTTCGTTATCACTTTTGGTAATATCTTGAGGTCTATTCGACCACTTTGTTCCGATACACTTGTCGTACAATTTCTGCCGCACTCCCGGCATCAAGGGCATAATAATCCGCCCCTACATTTTTCGCATAATGCTGTGTCACCGGTGCTCCCCCAACAAAAATCTTAACTTGATCTCTAAGTCCGGCTTGTTCAATCGCTTTAATCGTCTGTTTGATTTGAATCATCGTTGTTGTTAATAATGCCGACATGGCCACAATATCCGGTTGATATGCTTTGATTGCTTCCACAAATGCTTCCGGTTTTACATCAACACCCAGGTCAATAACTTTGGCTCCCGTACCGACCATCAGCATCTTCACAAGGTTTTTGCCGATATCATGTAGGTCCCCTTGAACCGTTCCTATGACAACAACTCCTTTATATTCCTGCTTGGCATCGAGTAAGGGACCCATGACATCAAGTGCAACATTAAAGGCTCTTCCGATGATAAGCACCTCCGGTACAAACAGCTCATTATTTTTAAATTGCTGCCCCACATCTTCCATGACCGCTAACATACTTTCAATAATTTGGCGACAATCACAACCACTGTCTAAGGCTTGAATGACATTTTTACGCGTTTGCCCTGAATTGCCTTGTCGCAGTGAAGAATTTATTATTTCTAATCTGTCCATGTATACCCACCTTTATTTCTACACCATCATTATAAATACATCTTTCGATATTTTCCCGGTGTCATGCCTTCAACTTTTTTAAACACTTTGGAAAAATAGCTTTGATCAGAAAATCCTAACCTTAATGCGATGTCGCTAATACTTTGCCCCGAATCCACCAAGTATTTTTTACTTTCTTCAATACGAATCTTTGTCATATAATCGATAAAGGTCATCTTCATTTCTTGGCTAAACATTCTTGAAAAATATGTTGGACTTAAGCCAATGGCTTTAGCAACATCTTCTAAACCAATATTATTTTGTAGGTTCTGATTCATATACATAACCGCTTTTCGCATAACCCCGATTTGCTCTTGCTTGTTTGTATCCATCGGAAAAACAAATAAAATAATATCCTCTAAAACTTCCATAAGATTCATACATATAGTCTCAATATCTTCTAAATCATAGGTTTTTAAGAACATATCCTGCGTTACTTTAGATATCTCTTCATAACGCGCGCCACCTTCAACCGCCGCTCTTGACATAACGACTACAAGCTCTAGTGTCATTGCAATGATTTTTTTGTTATCGCCTTTATGCATAAAAAATATATAGCCAAGGAGCTCATTAAGAACCGCTTTTGCAGATGATGCATCACCTTTGATAATTGCTAATGCCAAATCTTTTTCCAGATAAATCGGGTAGCCCTTGCCCGTTGTTGTTGCTAAGGGCAACGTTTCTTTTATCTCTTGAATACGTTCACTAATGGTACGTTGTTCATCATAAAAGGCTTTTTTCTTTTCCAGAACATTTTTATGGTCTGACATAATATCTTTTGCCAGTATTGTCAACAGCTCCAACTGATATCTTGCAACATTTGGAGAGATCATCGGGATTAATCGATACAAGTTTTTAAGCATCTGCTTTTCTTGATGCGGTAGCAGCATTTTTTTAACGGTCATATCCACTTCATAATCATCGGGTTCACTCATATGCACCGGGCCTGCAACAATCGCTCCCTTAAACAGTTTACCGCTGGTTAAGGCAACACTATAGTTAACCAACCCGGCAGGACAATAGGATATATAGGCTTCACCAAGCGTCTGTGCCTGCCTGCTCGCCTCTTTATGCGCTAATTGACATGTATAGGCACTTTCAGGCAGATTTTGAAGTTTAACACAGTAATTTCTACGCTCACCTTCACAATATAAAATTTTGCCTTCTTCATCAATCAAGATACATGGAATCCCTGTGGTATTATAAAAGATTCCCATAGATACGCGAATATGTTCAAGCTCTTTTTCATCAAAATTCATTGGTATCTTCCACCGTCTTTCATCACCTAGATTTTCATACACTTTAATGGTTTCTTGGCTCTGTTTGATAAAAAGGCGTTATTCTCAAGATGAGAATAACGCCCTTCACGTTTGTTTAATACGTACATTTTTTTGCTTCGTCGGCAAACACTTTTATAAGCTCTGGATTTGCATCAAAAAAATGATCTGAAGGGGATAAAATAAATCCGCCACCTTCTCCTGCCTCGTTAAAGCATTTTCTTACTGCACTTCGAACCTCTTGTTCTGATGCGCCCATAAAATACTTTCCTTGATCAAAGCCGCCAATCATGGCCACTTTATCACCGATACGCCTTTTTGCTTGTGCTAAGTCCACATCGCCTCCCATACCAACCGGGGTAAATGTCTCTAGTGCCGCAGGCTTCATCGAGGCCAATTGTTCCAATATAGGCATCATGCCACCACATGTATGGTATGCAATTCGTTGGTTAAACTCCTTTGCCTTTTGAATAATCTGACTGTCATAAGGCAATACAAATTGCTCAAGAATTGTTGGAGAAATAACTGTTGAGGATGCATCTCCACCGCCTAGTTCCAATATGTCAAAAGCAGCTTTATCCAACGAATTGACATAGGTCATCTTTCGATGATGAAGTACTTTTAAAAACTCATGTACCCACTCAGGGTCATCAAACGTTTCCATAATCAACGGTTCAATACCAAATAGACACGCTGCATCTTGCCAGCATCCAGGCTGACCATAAAAAGGAAAACTGGGAATCATTCCTCGTATTAGCGCTTTATTGCCTGTCTGTGCTGCAACTTTATTAATCGCCTCTACATCACATTGTTCTATCGGTGCATATTGAGCAATCACATCAATATCACTTTTTTCTTTAACGAGATGTTCGCCTACCCAGCAAGTATATTCATTGCATTGTTTTACCATGGTCAGTTGTTTTTTGGGTGTATGAATCGTATATCGAATCGTTTTATAATCGGGGTCCGGAAGCTCTTGAGCTGTTACACGCCAATTTTCACTTTGCAACACCCCATCTTTTATGAATGTTCCCGTATTATCTGCACCTTTGATTTCATGTATCCAAACAATCGGATCTAAGCCGACCTCCTCAAAAAAATCATCCACACTGATATCTTTCATGTACTTTTTTAAAAAATAGTCTTGAACATGATGGGTCGTCACTGGCAGCCTATCTACAGGCTTTTTATCCAAGACATTCAACATTCTAATCCTAGATTCCATAATTCTCCTTATACTTTATGTGCGCGTTGTCAGCAAGTTTATAGCTTAGAGTTTTCTAATGTAAAGCGAACAAGCTCATCGACTGTTGTATATGCTAAGCATGTGACTGTATCTGCTCCACCATAGTAAATAGCAATACGTCCGGTCGCTTCATCGGTTAACGCTGCACAAGGAAAGACAACATTTGGCACATCACCAACACATTCATAGTCGTGTCTTGGGTTTAATATATATGGTTCTGTTCTGGCAATAACTTTCCAAGGTTTTTCTAAATCAAGCAATGCCGCTCCCATATGGTATACATAACCGTTACATGAAGTCAACACACCATGATAAATCAACAGCCATCCTTCGGACGTCTCAATTGGAACAGGTCCTGCTCCGATTTTCGTGCTCTGCCACCAGCCTCTAGGTTCCATAACATGTCGGTGTTGTCCCCAGTGAATAAGATCTGGACTTTGGCTATAAAAAATATCGCCAAAAGGTGTATGCCCGGAATCACTTGGACGACTTAACATGGCAAATTTTCCATTGACTTTTCTTGGAAAAAGAACTCCATTACGATTATATGGAAGCAATGCATTTTCCATCTGATAAAATGCTTTAAAATCATAGGTGTAGGCAATGCCTATCGTTGGTCCATGAAATCCATTGCACCATGTCACATAATATCGGTCTTCAATCCAGACTACACGTGGATCATAGGCATAATCAAATTCACTGACTTGTTCAATATCGCCTATGAACTCTATCGGTTTTTCGTTAATATCCCAGTGGACACCATCCTTACTAAAACCGGCATGAATACGCATCTCTCTTCGCGTATCGTCCACACGAAAAACGCCTGCAAACCCATCTTCAAATGCAACCACTGCACTGTTAAAGATACTGTTTGATTTTGGTAATAAATCACGCGGTATAATCGGATTCATTGATGAACGCCATAACACATCCTTGCATCCTTCAGGTTTATCTTCCCACGGAATATTTTCCAATACATTTCCAATAATTTTATATTCTTTCATCGTCATTTCTCTCACTTTTTTATCATCGTTAATTATTGAATGGGATTGGGTTCTTCATATCCCCAATCCCATTGGCAGTTAACATATTATTATTTTGTACTTAACCATTCATCATATTGTGCTTGAAGACCTTCAATCACTTCATTAATACCTGCTGCTTCTAACTTCTCATTAACCTGTGGTAAATATTCTTCTGGATCCACAAGGCCAAGGCTGATGCTTGCCCAATATTCTTCATTTACATTGGTAATGGAAGCTAATTGCATCTTATAAGGTTCAAAGTCCGGTGTAAAGCCAAGTGTTGGTGCTTGAACACATGCATCGTTAAACTCTTCGAACTTCTCCCACTTGTCATCTGGTGTTCCTTCAAAAGAGTATGTGTTAAAGAGATTTCCTACTGAGAATGCAGGGAAGTTATAGTTATTATTTCCTTGTTCTGTGCGTGCAATATGTGTCTCATCAAGTACTTCATAATGTACGTCTTCAACACCATAATCAATAAGGTTAATGACATATTCATCTGTGTAAAGTAAGTTTAAAAACTCCATTGTTTTTTCTGGATGCTCTGAAGTAACAGATATACCTTGCATTGCTCCTCGCGTTGATCCATTATTTGCAAATGGCTCATGAACAGGTACAAGTTCAATTGGTGTTGATGAGAATACATTGTTTTGCCAAACGATTTCAGCATAAGGTTGATAATGTGCTTTAGCAACAAAATACTTTCCTGCTTGTTTGATATCACGCGTTAAGCTTACAGTTCTATCTGGATGCATATAACCTAATTCACTGTATCTATGCATAGTCTTAGCGATTTCTTTGAATGTATCTGTTGTATATTTGTTTATAATTGTGTCCCCGTCAAACTCGATAACAAAAGGACTTGTGTCGCCTAGGATTCCACCATCCATACGAATAAACGGTCCACCATCTTTGTCAAATGCAAGAGGTAGGATTTCTGGTTCATTTTCTTTAATGACTTGTAGTAATGGCTCTAAGCTTTCAAGGTCAGATACTTGACTAAGATCCATATCATACTTATCCACAAGGTCTTTGTTAAAGATCCACATTGCTTGCCATCCAAGCTCTTTATTCGTTGGTAAGGCATATATCTCACCATTTACCGCTGCTCCTTCAAGAAAAAGAGGGTTTAAATTTTCTTTGACTGCCGGTGCATATTCATCGACCAAATCATTAAGCGGTAACAATGCGCCTCTGGCAACATTTGTCGCATAGTCATTTGCCCATGAGCATGTAAACATTAAATCAAATGGCTCTCCTGAGGCAATCTTAACTTGCATCTTTTGTGTATACTCACCCCAGTCAAATTGTGTAATTTTAACTGTAGCGTTAATTTTTTCTAATAGATACTCATTAAGTTTGTCATTAACCATTCCCATGTCCTGTTGTGGTGTTCCGATTGTATACCATATCAACTCAACAGGGTCTTCTTTTTCTGTTGTTGTCTCTTGTGTTGTACCTTCTGTTTTTGGATCAGTTGTTCCTTCTTCCTTTTTGCCACATCCAACAAACAAGGACATAACCAATGTTAGTGCTAACATCATTGCTAATAATCTTTTCATGTTTTTCCTCCCTTAATACTTTTTAATCGGTTCCCAAGTTAAAGCAGCTATGTTTTACCACTGTCTTTAGCTCTATGTAAATTATAACGTGCCGTCTCTATTCTACTAGTTGCATTTATTTAGTTTCACTGTAAAAAGTTAATCGCACTATCCAAAGCCCACAAATTCTTTTTAAAAAAGCACTTGAATATATTTATATTAACTAGACTTTTTTTAGTTCCACACTTTTTTGCCCTATTTTTCACCTTGCCTATAGTGGACATTCACTATATATCATATTATAATTAATGAAGCAAGTAATATTTGACCAATAGATTGAGGTTATCATGAAAAACTTATATTCCTACAATGCATCTTTTAAAAAAATCATCACTTTTTATACTATAATAACCATCATTGTTATTATTGGATTATCCACTTCTTTTTTGTGTATGATCTACACACGTTCCAAAAATAATATTCAAAGTCAAAACACAGTCATCAATAATGCGATTATTGAACTTGTCAATCAAAAATACTTCCAGGCACATAACGCTGTAAAAACTTTATACGCAAACGCAAACTATCAAGAAACCATTATAACATTTTTAGATATTGGTATGGATGAATTTCTTTTATATTCTCTTGACCAATTTTATAAAACCAATCTTTCTCCAATGAAATTAATGGGCGTTTATTTTGAAAATATTGTTAATGCAGACCCCAGTATTGAAAGTATTTCTTTATATAGTAACAACGAATTTATCTACACCTATGAACGTGCCAACAGCTTTTTTTATCGTCAAGGAACAGAGCAAGCCACCACTTACAGTGAAATTATCAAGGAACTCAACCTTAGCGGTAATTATTCCTTTCAACCTCATGTCAAAAAACAAAACGGTGATTATACCTTTGATATTATCATTCGCATACAAGATTCAAGTACCCTGATTAATAAAGGCTATTTGATCTTTACCCATAATTTAGATTCCGAGATTGATACCCTTTTACGATCCGGTGCGAATGATCATTATGGAGACTTTATTCTGGCTCACAACAGCGGAACTGTATTATACGACTCCTCAAACGGATTATTTGACGAATCTAGCATTAAAGAGATTATCGCCACAAATGACGACAGCATCATTGAAAGCTCCAACTTCGATCATCATTTTTTTGTAACGCCCATAGGTAGCACAGATCTTGCACTCATTAATTTTACCCCAACAACGTTGGTATATAAGCTCATGCGACCAACATCTTTGATTATTATTGTCAGTGCAATCCTTAGCATTGCCTTAATTGTTTTTTTAACCTTCACCTATTCACATTCTTATTCTTATCGATTAAAAACGATTACAGATGCAATTGATAAAATTAAGACCGGTGATTTTACTTCCCGAATCCAACTAGACACCCGCCAAGATGAACTTGGCTCCATTGCACAAAATTTTAACGTCATGTGCCATGAAATAGAAAATTATATCGATAAAGTATACGTTCTTCAACTTAAACAAAAGGCGGCAGAACTTGAAGCTTTGCAAGCTCAAATCAATCCGCATTTTCTCTATAACACCCTAGAAAACATACGTATGAGAGCAGCTATTAACAATGATATGGATGTCAGTAAAATGATCTATATCTTAGCTACCTTCTTTCGAAAATCATTAAACTATGACACGATTATCACCATCGAAGAAGAAATCAACCATAGCCGCCTCTACCTTCAATTATTTCAAATTCAATATGTAGACAAACTACATGTTGATATCGATATCGATCCGGCAGTTTTAAGCTATAGCATCATAAAGCTTAGCATCCAACCTATTGTGGAAAACTATATTGTTCATGGTATCAACTTAAATCGTAACGACAATAAAATTATTATAAAAGGTTTTATTCGTGATGAAAATATCTGGATAACCATCTCGGATAACGGGTGCGGAATGGATCAGCAAACCTTAGATACCATTCGTTCTACACTCGATCACAGTATCGATGCCAAAAGCATCGGGCTCATCAATGTCCATGAACGGTTGCAAATTCAATATGGTGCTTCCTATGGTCTAAGTATTGAATCGACCCTTGATGTAGGAACCACCGTTACGCTTCGTTTACCTTGTCAGAAGCGATTAACATAAATTTTTTTAACAAAGGAGATTAACCATGCATACTGTAATATTAGTTGACGATGATCCGTTTATTGTTGATGGTCTCAATGTTCTTATCGATTGGAACGCACTGGGATTAGAAGTTATCGGCAAAGCCCATAACGGTGTGGAAGCATATGCTTTATACCAAAAGCGTCCTGCAGATATCATTATCACCGATATTAAAATGCCAGAAATGTCCGGCATCGAATTGATTGAAAAAATCAAGGCAGACAATGCGCAATGTAAATTCATCATCTTAAGTGGCTTCAATGATTTTGAGTATGTCAAAGAAGGCATTCGCCTAGGTATTGATAACTATCTGACCAAACCTGTCAATATGGACGAACTACAAGATACTTTAAAAACAGCCACAGAGATACTCGATAAACAGACAAAGCCGGCATCTTTCTCTGTCAACACCGACGAGCTAAACATCTTGTTAAATACCATCTTGTATCGTTGTATTACAGGAAAGATATCTATTGAAGAAGTGATTAGTCGCGCCGACTTACTCAATATTACTGTTGATAGCTCTAACTATTTAGTCGCACTGATTCGTGGCATACCTAATCAAGATGGCGAAATTGTTTCAGAAGATGTTCTATATGATAACTGCCTAAAAGTTCCAAACATCATAGAAAATGCCATGATTTTTAACGATTTATCTGGCGACTTAGTTATTATTTTTCATGGCAACTTGGATCCATCCGGGTTCTTATCCGTTACCGGAGAACTATTAGAAAAACTTACTGCCCGATTCAAAGCCAAACGCATTCCCATTCAAGCTACTATTGGAACTTTGGTTAGTTCTTTTCGCGAAGTGCAAAAAAGTTATGTACAGGCCCTTTCCCTATTTGATTACTTTTTGGTACATCCAAGTAAAACTGTATTAAAACCTGGAGATATTATCACTCAAGAACATTCCCAACCCTTTGATATCGACCATGACCTTATCTCCAAATTAGTCGCCGAAGCAGACCTTGAAGGATTAAACATATATATTGACACTCTCTTTAATAGCTTGTCCATGCATTCGATTTCAAACCCTGACATACCAAGAATCATCGTAATGGAAATCTTCATCCAACTTAGCCGTACAAAAAATTATATGCTTGATTCGAATGAACTGTTTCTTCGCGAAATCAAATTCCTCTCTGAGCTTCATGGCGTCACGGATATAAATGATTTAAAGCGACGCATTAAGCAAGTTTTTGCCGATCTGTTTAAGCATATATCCCAACAGAACATGGACATGAATCCCATTATCTGTGAAATCATCAAACACCTACAGACACACCTAAGCGAAGATTTATCCTTAAAAAAATATTCTGTAAAGTACAATATCAATCCCACATATTTAGGTCAGCTGTTCAAAAAAGAAACCGGCATCTCCTTTCCAAAGTATTTAAACAATTACCGAATCGAAAAGGCGAAAGCCCTATTATTGGAAAGCCACGATAAGACCGCTAATATCGCCAAAAAAGTCGGTTACTCTGATCCAAATTATTTTTACCGAACATTCAAAAAATATGTCGGCCTGTCTCCTTCTGACTTTAAAAAAAGGTAGAAAACAAGCCATCGGAAATTCCGATGGCTTGTTTTTTCTTACCGTTTTAATTTAGAAGCATCGCTTATGCAAAGGTAATCTTATACGTTTTAATTTCAAAAGGTTTAATCTCAAAACTAAACTGCTGCCCCTCGACTTTCTCTACATCCCCAATAGCACGTTCCTCAAGATCGCATTCAACAACCGTTGCCAATGCTTTAAACATCTTGACGTCACACCGGGTTCTTTTATTATGGACTTCATATACACGAAGAATATATCCCTTGTCTTCGCTTTGTTTTAGCACTTCACAAACCACATTGTCTTGCCCTATATCAACCGCTGAAAGTTTTGCCGGAAGTTTTCCGCTCGCACCTTCCACAAGCTGTACATACAATGCTACATTCAATTTATATGCTTCTTGATTGGTTCCACCAATTTTAAAATCTCCCTTATGCGGATATAGAGAATACACAAACTGGTGTCGTTCTCGATCCGCATCTTCGTTGGGAATCGTCGGTGATTTATGTAACGTAAGGCGCATATTCTGATCTTTGATATCGTACCCGTATTTACAGTCGTTCATTAAGCTTACCCCATAATTACCTTCAGATAGATCTGCCCATTTATGACCACAAACCTCAAACTTGGCTATGTCCCAACTTGTATTCCAATGTGTTGGTCTTTCCACATTTCCAAATTGAATATCATACGCCGCTTTTTCTGTATGAATATCTACCGGAAATGCTGCTTTAAGCAATATATGTTTTTCCTTCCAATCGATATCATTTTCAAAATCAACACGTGGTATATCTCGGTAGATATGCATTCTTTGGATAAGCGTCGAATTCATGAATTTACGCTTAATACAAAGCGTCCCTTCCAATCCGTTATTGCTTTCAACCTCAATTGACTCAACGTCTTCAATTTCCCACATTTTTTCCTGATAATAAATATTAATATCCCAAGCATCCCAGTTATGCGGCTTATCCTCAAACGCCTGCAATACGTTGCCTCGTTGTCCTGGAATCAATACTTCTCGCGCCTCTTTTTTATCAAAAAGGGAAACAATACATCCTGTTTCATCTAATTGAATTTTAAAGAATTGATTTTCCAAACATTGCTTTGAAAGAATAAGCGTATTATCGATAGGTGCTTGTACCTGAGCTCTATCTACTATCTCAAAGCTTTTATATCCTTTTGACGGAATGGTTCCATAGAAGGCAACATATCCATCTTCATAGACACTTTCAATCTCCTGTCCATCATCATAGATAACTACAGGATTCGGATATTCAAATCGAACCAAATCATAGCGCTCAAAGGACAATGAATTAAAGACAACCACTGCTTTTTTACCTGTTGCCACTTCTTTTGCTATACTTTCAAGACGACTTTGAAGCGTCGCCTCACCGATTTGAATAATTTCCTCGTACTGTTCTTTGGAATCTTCATACACTTTCTTAATCGATGATCCCGGAATGATATCATGGAACTGATTTAAGCAGATAATCTCCCATCCTTTGTCAATAATCTGTGTAGGATAGGGTGTGTCATTAATAATCTTTGCCATGGATGAAGCCCATTCAAGGTCTTCATATAAAAACTCTGACTTTCGGTTATAGCGCTTATTTCTTGCCATACTCGTAAGCGTACCCCGGTGATATTCAAAGTAAAGCTCTCCAACCCATCGGGGAAGTTTCTTATTATCCGATACATTCTTATCCAGCGTCTCAAAAAACTCTGTCGACGTGCTCATTTTTACTGTAGGAACCCCTTTGACACCTTGTTCTAGGCGCTTAGCCGTTTCGAGCATTTTTTTGGTCGGGCCACCACCGCCATCACCATAACCAAAACTAATAAGCACTTCATCGCTAATATCTTTTTGCTGATATCGCTCCCAGGCTCCTTTGACCGAGTTAACATCTATATTTCCGTTATACGTTGTCATAAATTTTTCAGGTAAATCATCAAAATTTGCTGTTGTAATAAAATGCGTTAATATTTTTGTTCCGTCCAGCCCCACCCAGTCAAAGGTATCATAGGGAAGTTTATTATACTCATTCCAACTGATTTTTGTTGTCATGAAGTAGTCTACTGAGGATTTTTTTAATATTTGAGGCAATGCCGCACTATATCCAAAAACATCCGGAAGCCAGAGGATTTTGCTTTCTTTTTCAAATTCATCTCTAAAATACTTTTTGCCCAATAAAACTTGGCGCACCAAGGATTCACCTGAACTTAAATTACAATCCGCTTCGACCCACATAGCACCTTCTGGTTCCCAGCGCCCCTCTTTAATACGTTCTTTGATTTCTTCATACATCTGAGGGTCATCCTCTTTAATGAACGTGTAGTTTTGAGGTTGACTCGACATAAAAATATAATCATCGTATTGTTTCATCAATTCCAAAACCGTCGCAAAGCTTCGGCGAACTTTTTGACGCGTCTGTTCAAGATCCCATAACCAAGCTACATCGATATGGGTATGCCCAACACATCGTGCCACGACATTGTTCTTAGAATCAAGCTTACTGTAATATTCTGTTTCAAGACACTGGGTTGCTTCATAAATACTTTGATAATATTCTTGTGTGTAAGGAATTCGCATATCAATCCTATTTACTGCTTTGGTTAAACATTTAAGTGTATCAATCCGGTCTTTATCTTCCTTGGGCAGGAGTTTGCATGCCTCAAGAGGAATCAGCAAATCGTAGTATAGTTTTTCAATGGCATCATCAAGGATAAGAACTGCCTGTTCACATTCTGATAACGTGTCTAGGGACCCGTTATATGCCTGAAGCTCAATGTCAAACCTTTCTCCAAGGTTAGAATGGTTCGTTAGCAAAAACTCTGTGTGATTAATATCCATACCTTGCTTTGAACTTCCATTAACAAATGCAAGGAACTGGGGATTATGAATGTCCCATCCGCCTTCTTTACCTGTAATCACTCGATATATTAGTTTTTTTCCTGCAAGCTGTTCATCGATTTCTATCGATGCCTTAAACCATGCATATTTGCTGTCACGCCCCCAACGTCCTCCCGGTTCAAAGTCACACCATGCATCTTTGTGTGCACTAGCTTCTTCTGGAGAAAACGCTTTGATTTTTTTATAAACTACATCTGTCACTTCAATTTTTTTTACATATTTTTGTTCATTTAACTCTTCTACAATCTTATTTATTCGTTCAATCTCAAAAAACATTATTTACCTCATTTTTTCTCAATAAAATTTGTTGTTTTTTTAGTCACCATTACTTATAAATTGATGGGGGTATACCATATTTTTTCTTAAAAGCTACCGAGAAATAATTTGGATCTATAAACCCGAACATCTTTGCAACTTCTTTAACTGACTGCCCATTTTTCAGTTGACTGCAGGCAGCGTGAAGTTTCTTATCAAGAATCCATTTTCCGACGCTTTGATGAAACTGTTCTTTGACAATCCGCTGTAGATGTCTTGAACTAACATAACACTCTTTTGCTACATCCTCTACCGTAATTTTTGCCGCCAAGTTTTCTGATACATATGCATCTGCCTGTATAACAACCTCGCGCATTCTCTCCATATGAACCCGGTCAACTTCTGAGGAACCAATGAAGCGTTCTATCATATCCAGACTCAATAACTCAAGGAGCTTATCTGATAAATCCAATCGGCTTTTTTTTATCTCACGATCAATAAGCGGCAGATAATGAAACAAGTCTTGGCAGTGCTCTACCACTGTTCTATGTCTATGCATAAAATCTCCGACCACTGACACTTCCTGTTCACCCGTTACTTTTTCAATACGTAGTCCAAAGAAAAAAAGATATAACGCAGAGTCTTGTGACGACTGAATCTCATGAAAGAGATAAGGCTCTGCAATAAAAATCGTCCCTTCAGATATGTTAAAACTTTCCTTGTTGTGTATGAATCGCCCTTGTCCATATAGACATAGACAAATTTCGTAATTATTGTGCCGGTGGATGTTGTTTGATAGCATATGCTTAAAGCTCACATAATTGTGATAGTCTATCGTTAGCCGATAGCCTCCGACTGTATACCTATAGGGTTTTTGGCTAGGTACATACACCTTTTCAATAAAACTTTCCGCATCAAAACAATTGTTCATATACACCCATCACCACACTATCTTTTGTCCTAATTTCTAAGATTTTTGACCTTTTTTCATTCCTATCTTTTTCCTTATCAATGCTATAATACGTTCAATATAACATTGATACTCTTAATAAAAATAAACAGCACATGTATATGGAGGTTAATATGACTGGTCGTGAACGTATTATTGCAACATTTGAAAGAAAACAAACCGATCGCACCCCTTTTTGGAAAGGTAATCCTATTGATGAGCAAGCCAATAAAATAGCTGCTCACTTTAATACAACGCCCCATCCTCTTGATTTATCCGAAACCCTTAATGATGATATGGTTTGGTTAATGGCAGACAAGTACTGCTGGAAGCATCCCGACCAAAGACCTTTCTTTGATTTTCGTCAAGGAGAAGCGCTTCATCACCTTGGGGAAGGCGGAAAACTTAAGGATGCGCAATCAATTAAAGACATCGAGGCCTTTGAATGGCCTAATATGCAATATCTTGACTTTAGTGAATATCGTGAACTCCTTCTTGATGCAAGAGCACGCGGTTTCGCTGTAGCTGGTGGATTCTGGTCACCTTTTTTTCATAATATGTCCGATTTTTTAGGGATGGAAAACTATTTTATCAAAATGTATACACATCCTGAGTTGGTTGCCTATCTTACCAACAAAATGGTTGAATGCTACTTAGAAGCCAACCGCTTATGCTTTGAGGCCGTTGGTGATTTAATTGATATCTTTTTCTTTGGCAATGATTTTGGAACACAAAATGATCTTCTGGTAAGTCCTGAGGCTTTTGATACCTTTGTTTTGCCATATTTTAAACAGCTCGTTGACTTAGGCAATCATTATGGCAAGTATGTTATGCTTCATTCTTGTGGTTCCATCTATCGTGTTATTCCCAAGCTCATTGCTACCGGCATCCATGCACTTCATCCCCTTCAAGCCCTTGCCGCAAAAATGAGTGCTGATGAATTGGTGCAATATAAAGATCAGCTAATCTTTTGTGGCGCCGTTGATGCACAGCATTTGCTCCCTAGCGGCACTCCTGAAGAAATTCATCGCACCATCCGCCAGCTAAAAGAAAAACTTGGTCCCGGATTTATCGTATCCCCTTCACACGAGGCTCTTATGACCGATGTCTCCATGGCAAATGTTACCGCTTTATCTGAAGCCGCTACCGGTATCTTACTCTCCTAAGTGCACAAGCACTTAATGAAAGGTATCAATACTGTAGTCTTTATAGTGAAAGCCAAACCACCGTGATTGCGCTTGTCCAGGATATGATGGTGCAGGTAGAATAATAAGCTCGCCTGTATCATCCAATACCTGTGGAACGGTTGTCTTTATGTGTTCATATAATAAGGTTTTTAATTCTTCATACATCGCTTTGTACTGTGGGTCTGTTGATAAGTCACGTTCCTCCATCGGGTCGTTTTGCATATCAAATAATAGATAATGATCGCCTCGTCTTGAATATACTAACTTCATGTAATCTTTCATGACGCAAAAATTCGTATTAAGGGTATTACCATAGAAGACTCTATCCACATCATCGTTCATGACCTTAAAGAGACTTCGCCCACCCATCGCTTCGCTTGTCGCTTCTATCCCTGCCATCTCAAGAATTGTTGGATAGATATCTGCCATCTCTGCCATACGATCTATTTTTTGCCCTTTTCTTAATTCCTGTCTGGATGTTGGTGGAAGAATAATAAGCGGAACATGTGCCGATCCTTCAAAGTATAGATTTTTTTGGGCCGCATGATGATCTCCTAGCATCTCCCCATGATCAGAGACAAACACAATCCATGTATTTTCAAAAAGATTATTCTCCCGTAGCGCGCCAAAAAGTCGACCTAGAGAGTAATCAATCTGCGTAATCAGTGCGTAGTATGCTCTTTTAATCACCTTAATCTGTTCCTTCGTATGCAGGTGCATATTGGTATTTTCATAAGACCCGGCTAAAAATCCTTGAGGCGTATGTTCAATATCTTGGGACCAATCTCCATACGTCGGTCCTGGAATATCAATATCTTGATACAACGTCCAATAATTGAGACAAGGATCAAACGGAGGATGGGGTTTTGTAAAGCTTGTCCACAAGAAAAAAGGTCGCGTGGTATCTCTGGTTTCTAAAAAATCAATGGATTTTTCTACAATCCAATGGGTCATACTGTCATTTTCATGCACCGTTGAAATTCCCGGCTCCGATGGGCATTCACCCATACCATGCGCCTTCGGTTTTGCTTGATCTTGCTTCTTATCATACTCACGCATATAATCAAGGGGCAATATCATATCCTCAAATCCATAGTTTGCCCGTGCCGGTGTAAAATGCATTTTTCCAACGGCTTTTGTCTGATATCCATTTTCTGTCAAAATCCCCGGCAGTGTTGCTTTTTTTGCCGTTATTTTTTTCATAAAGCTTTCATGATCCGCATTACTAATCACACCAGACTCAAACCCTCGATATCCTGTCATAATCGTTGTCCTTGACGGAACACATACCGGGCAATCTGCATAGCCTCTGGTAAAGGCAATTCCCTCTTGCGCAAGATAATTTAGGTGGGGTGTGAAAATGTGCCTATTTCCAAGCGCTTGTATTGTATCAAAGCGCTGTTGATCTGTTGTAATTAGAAGAATGTTTTCATTCGTCATGATGTGCCTCCTCTTTTATGATGATTTTTGTATTTAGCATTTTTATAGCAATAATACTAAATACACTAATGCCTACAAAATTAAAAATTGGTACAAAAACACTTCCATACACAAGTACACTTAACAGTGCCAAAAGTGTGATTGTCGTTCCTAAAAATTGATAAGCCATCACCGTTGCTTCAAAAAACAACTGTTTAATGGTCCCTGATTTATATGCCAACAAAATCAACGTATATGTGGTGGTTGCTATAATTTGAATCAACAGCGTAAACTGCACTGCAAAGATGATCAGCAACAGAACCGGGTTGCTAAAAATACGCGTCAAGCGATCCATCTGGGTTAAGTTAATTAAAATAACCGCTATACAACTTAGCATAATCAGCCAAACTTTTGTTGCTATGTGAAACTTTTGCTTAAACACTTCAAAAAAGTAATGAAAGCCAATATTTCCCTTGCCTTCATTCTTCCTTTTAAACATAGTCATTAAGGCAACCGTTGCCGCTCCCCCCGTAAATCCAAGACCAATCAAGGTAAACACTATCCATAATAAATTCATATAGATGGCATCAATCATTGCCATTCCCCATTTATACATTATGCCATCAATCGAAAATACACTTTTCATAATGCCTCCTATATCGTTGACACTGCATTGCCTTGTCTCCTAATCTGTGCATCTATCCTTTTACAGAGCCTACAGTCAGTCCCTTAACAAAATACTTTTGGAAGAAGGGATAGGCACAGGCAATAGGAACTGTTGAGATAACTACAATCGCCATTCTTAGGGTCTCTGCCGGTAAATCTGCAATAGAGATTGCACTACTTCCGATTGCATCTGCATTTTGGATGAGAAACTGCATCTGACTTTCAATTTTCATCATCAAATATTGAATAGGCATATATTCCGCCGAGTCAATATATAGTAACGCTTGGAACCAATCATTCCAATACGCCAATGTCGTAAATAACGCAATGGTTGCAATGGATGGCAGGGAAATAGGAACGACAATTTTTAAAAACGTTCTAAACTCACCCGCTCCATCAATATGCGCCGCTTCAATAATAGATTCCGGTATGGTTGTTTTAAAAAATGTACGCATAACAATAATATAAAACGCATTCATTAATAGCGGAAGTATCAGTGCCCAAATTGTATTTCCTAAGCCAAGAACACGTGTAACTACTAAATACGTCGGAACCAATCCCCCTGTAAAGAGCATCGTAAAAAATGCTGCATAATTAAAAAACTTACGGAAGATGAACTTTGGTCTTGTCAGTGCATAAGAATAAAACGACGTTACAATCAAGCTAAGTGTTGTACCTATAACTGTAATGAAGATGGTTACACCAAAAGAGCGCAAGATTTGTTTTCCTACTTTAAAAATATAAATATATGCGTTCAAGCTATATTTTTCGGGAAATAGCGTATATCCATTTTGTATCAATGTACTTTCATCCGTAAATGATGCCACGATTACAAGTAAAAACGGAACAAAACATGCTAGTGAAAATAATCCAAAAAAAACAGCAATGGCAATTTCTGGTCCTCTTGATATCTGATGAAAATTTTTTCTCTTTCTTTTTGCGAACATAATAACCTCCTTCTTTAGAAAATGCTGTTTTCTTTGTCTACTTTTCGTATAATTGCGTTAGTAAGCATAATCATTATAAAACCAACTGTTGATTGCAAAAGCCCTGTTGCGGTTGTAATTCCAACATCACCTGTTTTCATAAGTCCACGATATACATATGTATCAATAACATTCGTTACCGGAAATAGTGGTCCGGATTCTTTGGGCACATTATAAAACAGTCCAAAATCCGCATTGAAAATCCGACCTACAGCTAAGACGGTAAGGGTTATGATCATTGGTTTTAAATGGGGAAGTGTAATGTATATAATCTGTTTCCACTTTCCTGCTCCATCAAGCATCGCTGATTCATAATAAGCCTTATCAATACTTACAATTGCTGCTAAGTAAAACACGGTAGAATACCCTACATTTTTCCAGTTGTTAATCAATACTAGGAAGAACGGCCACCATTTTGTCTCTGAATACCAAGACACCGGTTCTCGCCCCATGCTTACCAAAATATTATTAACTACACCCTTATCTATACTCAAAAAAGTAAAGACGAAGTAAGATACGATGACCCACGATAAAAAATACGGAAAGAACATACTCGTCTGATAAATTTTGCTTAAGCGGTGATTCGTCAACTCATTAAGCATAATTGCAAAGGATACCGCAAGAACAGTTCCTGTAATAATAAATATAATATTATAGCCTAACGTGTTTCGAATGATTACTTTGGCATCGTTGGATGCAAACAAAAATCTAAAGTTGTCAAAGCCAACCCATTCACTTTTTAGCAAACTGTTAATAAATCCTCCGGGATAATAGCGAAAATCTTTAAATGCAATGACAACACCTGCCATTGGTAAATATTTAATGACTAATAACCAAATAAACCCTGGTAATACCATTAGTAAAAAGGGTAAATTTTTCCTCATTTTATACAGCATATGTAAACCTCCTAAATATAGATATGTGAAACTGATGATCTATCTACAATTATACTTTTTCTAGAGATTCCTGCCAGTTGCATTTGTTTAAATTCACTGTAAAAAATTCACATTACTGTATTTTTCGTTAGTATATATGGATTTATTTGCTTGATTTTATATATATTCACTAGATATTTTCAAAACATACTTTTTCATAACAAATACTCGAACTTTTTTTCAACATATTCCACATATGCCTATTTTTTTTCACGCTTTTTATACGCCTGCATTCCCTCTATATAATTACGCGGCGACATTCCAAATACTTTTTTAAACGCTCTTGAAAAATAGTTATAGTCATTATATCCCACCTCAAAGGCTGCCTGAGAAAAGGTCATCCCATTAACCATATGTGTCAACGCTCTATAACATCGATATTTATTGATATATTGATGCAGTGTTAATCCGGATTGTTTTTTAAAAATCATACTCAAGTGTTGCGGTGTCACTCCGATTTCTTTACTAAGTTGCATGAGCGACAAATGCTCGTTAAAGTGATAGGTTATATACCGCACGACTTCTCTTACGAGCTTTTCTGATTGTTTATTACCCACTAATTGATGCTGGTTATTTTGGGTTCGAATCTCTAAAAGATAGCCTATTAATTGATAGATGACACCCTTAACCCTATAGTAACTCGCCTCGTCATCTCTTGCATTAAGGGTTTGAAGTTGTTGTGCAATCCTTCTTAATTGCTCATCATTTTTGATAAATGTCGGAACGTGTTTATATACATCAATAAATGGATTTTCTTCATCTTCTCCATATTCAAACGCTGTCAGATCAATTTGAACCGTCAAGAACGTTGTCCCATCTAAAAAATCCATGCCATTATGTACCTCACACCATCCAATATAACCTGTATCCCCTTCATATAACCACTCCCGTTCTTTGTTACAAAAGACTTCCACTGCACCTTGTAAGACAAAGTAAAACTCAATCGCTTCATGCCAATGCATTTCAAATCCAGTATCATTTTTATTTCTATACTGTTTTGTTATCCATACCGGCAAACGTTTTTTCCCAATATCAATAAATTGGTGTTTTGGAACTTTATTCATCATCACTTCACCTCGATAATATGAATATTGTGCTATTTTTTTTATGATTTACTACCTTTTTTCGCTATACATCTTACTATAGTATGAGTATAACATCAAATATTATTATGTAAAGGAGATTACCTATGCGACTGTTATTTATCGATATCGATACTTTAAGACCTGACCATATGAGCTGTTATGGTTATCACAGAAAAACAACCCCTAACATCGACATACTCTGTAATGAAGGCATCCGCTTTGACAATTATTATACATCCGATGCTCCTTGTCTACCTTCTAGAGCAGCACTTATCAGTGGAATGTTTGGATTTAAAAATGGTGCTGTCGGCCATGGAGGAACAACAGCCGACCGCCGTCTCTCTGGTGCTGACCGCTCCTTTCAAGACTATGTCGATGTGGATAATTTTCACAATATCTTTAGAAAAGCCGGAATGCAGACGGCTTCAATTAGTACTTTTCCTGAGCGCCACTCCATGTGGTGGTTTAATGCAGGTCTTAACGAATGCTATAATCAAGGCGGTTGTGGAAGTGAATCCGGCGAGCAGGTTTTGCCTACAGCCCTTGATTGGCTAGAGCGTAAAGGTTCAGACGATAACTGGTACCTGCATTTTCATATCTGGGATCCTCACACCCCTTATCGCGCACCTCAAGAGTTTGGAGACCCTTTTAAAAATGACCCCATAAAAGCGTGGTTAACTCCTGAAGTTTTTGAAGCACACAAGTCCCATGTTGGTCCACATTCAATTCTAGAAACAGGAATGTATGACGATAATGTTGGGAATTTTCCTAGACAACCGGGCAGTTGCGAAGATTATGATACCTTTATTAAGTTTCTCAATGGATATGATACTGGAATTTTATATGCCGATTATATCGTCGGTCAAGTCATCGATAAGTTAAAATCCTTAGGCATCTATGAAGATACTGCAATTATCATCACTTCTGATCACGGAGAAAATATGGGTGAACTAGGCATCTATGCAGAACATGGAACCGCCGATAAAGCCACTTGTAATATTCCTATGATTATCAAGTGGCCCGGTGTCATCGGCGGTAAAATTGACTCCGGCTTCCATTATAATTTAGACCTATTGCCAACGCTTTCGGAGATGTTAGGGGTCGATAGCGCTTCCCACTGGGATGGCAAGAGCTATGCTTCTGTCTTTAATGGTGGCGACGCTACAAGAGACTATTTAATTCTTTCGCAAAATGCGCATGTGTGTCAACGCAGTGCTCGATTTGGAGATTGGCTATATATGCGTACCATACATGATGGCTACCATCTGTTTGATAAGGAAATGCTATATAACTTAAAAAATGATCCCTATGAGCAATATGATGTAAAAGATGCACATCCAGATATTTGCGCTCAAGGCGCAAAATTAATCTTAGACTGGCAAGAAGAGTTGTTACTTGAAAATCCGGGCATCACTGATCCGATGTGGACAGTCATGCGTGAAGGCGGTCCTTTTCATACTCGCACAAATCTTGAGGCCTACATCAAGCGCCTAGAGTCTACCAATCGCTGTGCAGGCGCACAAAAATTACGCGATAAATATTTATAATTTTCTATATCTACTTGGCGCAATCCCCATATGATTTTTAAAAGCATTGCAGAAGTAATACTCGCTATTAAAGCCTGTAACTTCTGCAATTCTTCGAATCTCATAAGGTGTCGTCTTAAGCAGGACTTTTGCTCTTTCAATACGATATGCATTGATATATTGATTGACCGAAGTTCCAACATATCTTTTAAAAAGCCTTGAGAGTTGACTATAGCTCATATACACTGAATGGGCTACATCCTCAACCAATATGTCTTGCATATAATTTTCTTCGATAAAGCGAAGAGCTTGATTGACTATATGATCATGCTGTCGCTTTTTATACATGGAGTAGTCCATCGCATCTTCTCGTTGCTGCTGGGCTGCTGCGCGAAAAACAATTTGCAATACTAAAAGCTGTACTTCGGACATGCTCTTGTTTGCTTCGCCTGTTTTTAAAAGACTCGCTATGTATGCATGCATGTTTGCATCTTCTGCTATAGGCTCCAAGGAAGCTTGTTCAAGTGCTGATGCTAGCTCTTTTGTCTCGATAGTTTCATTGGTGAACTCCCAACGGATTGCCACTCCAATATGTGAGGAGCCTTCTTTTTGCTTATGTGAATGATACGTTTGTGGAGCAATAATATAATAGGTACCGGCTTCTATTTTATATTCCTGTTCTTCCATCCGTGTATGTACATGCCCTTTAATCACATAATGCAATTCAAAAAAAGTATGTCGATGCCTTGTAACTTTCCATTGACTCCCATTATCCATATCATGGATTCCAAGAATTCGAATTCCAATCGTATTGAATTTTATGTCTTGTTGGCATATTTTTAGAAGTGGCTCAAAGTTTTTCATACACATCATCCTAACTCAACTAATCTCATCCCATGTTTTAAAGACTTTGGTTACATTTTCAGGCTTTGCACCGGGGCCAAACTCACATTGAGCTATGCAGCCACCGCCATGGTAAAGATATTCCTTAATACTGTGCACCGCTTGTTCAACTTCTTTTTCGGTTCCAAACGGTAAGATATATTGTCGATCAATCTCTCCCCAAAAGGTTATTTTCCCTTGATATTGGGATAAAAGCTTGGGTGTCATACAAAAGACTTGCGAATTAATCGCATCTAATCCTAGCTCAATAAGATGTGGAAAAATATCAAGGATATATCCATCTGAATGCATAAATATTTTTTTCCCATGTCGATGAGCGATATCAATATAATCCTTATACATGGGCTTAAATAACTCAATCCATAATTTTGGATTGATCAGCAAGCTTTGCTGTGACCCCCAATCATCCATAATCATTAGCGCATCGACATCTGTTTTTGCCCATTTTTCAAGAAGTTCACAGTAAAACTTATGCATGCGTTTCATAAACTCAAGCAAGCCTTCTGGCAATAACATTAAATCAATAAATAGATTTTGTGTTCCACGAATAAACTGTAGCTGCTCAAAGGGCCGCGGGCAACATCCAGCCATAACAAACTTGTCCGTACTGCTACAAAACGCATTAATTTTTTGTTCATCGATGGTCAACCATTCTATGGGGATATGAACATTATCCACGTCTTCCCAGTTTTCTCCACAAACAAGCGGTGTCTTAACCTCACCAATAATCCCTTTTTGATAATTGATAAATCGACACCCCCATGCATCCACAGATTCTCCAACTGCATAGGGGTCTCCCTTTGCTATATCTTGCTCTAAGCAATATCCTGGTGCTCCTGTAAAGTCACTCGGATACTCTTTTTTAAGCCTTTGCAATGCTTGCGAATAATTCTCCTGTGCCCAAGGCAAAATCCACAAATCCCTTGGCACCCGCTTTGGCTGTTTAAATTCCAACGCTTGATATACTAATTCTCTTGATGTCATCTGATTACCTCCAATACATAGCTAACTTTATTTTTTTCATATTAGCAGTATAGCATTGGCGCTTGATTGACATTTAAGATATTCGCTCATGAACTTGTGGATTTCGCTCACCATTGATTAATACTTTACATCAAACATATGAAAGGCTAGAACCGAGTCATTCATCGCTTTGGCTAAAGCAAAACATTTTTCCGGTTGTGTGTGTTTAGTGGATACTATGCTATAGTTAAATTGATAGAATCCACCTAGGGATGCTTTGAAGTTGGTTTCCCAAAAATTATTCATCACCCATGAATATATAAAGTCCACATTGTTCACCTGAGCTTCTTTTGCTAATTTTATAGGATGCGCTTTTATCGTTCCCATGGAAACTAATGGAGTATCCGGCGTAAGCACCATGATGGATGCATCTTTTCCAATCATAGCAATTCCATTTTGAATACTATAAAAATCTATGCAGCTTCCCGGCAATTGATCAACTCTTGGGCGAAAAGCCACGCCGGACTTGTCCATCCATATTTCTTCTTCCAAACCGGCTGTAAGCGGCAATGCCAGATACAGATTTTCCGGTTCCCACACACTCGTCTTATGTATTCTTAGCTCAACATCAATTTTGGGCAGATGCATATACCCTGTTAAAATAACGTCACATAAGGTTGTCCCTTGTAATTCATAGGACAGCTTTAGGCGTCCCAACACATCACCTTGTTCAAGCACCTCTATCTTCTTAAGCTTTCCTGCATGCCGTTGGGTGCCGGTATCCTTTCGGTTACGTCCCATCACTCGTCTTTGCTCGCATGGGTCTAGCGTATAAGGTGTGACCTCATAGATTGGTGTAAATACGTTATATTCTTTCTCTTCATGAATAAGTTCACACATCGTTTCTTTATTCACCAAGGAAGTTATGCCATCTTCTTCATCAAATGCCATAGAAAAATACGGTGTCTCTAATTGATAAGGTGTTACCTTTAATGGACAATCGCTTGTTGGGGCATATAAGTCAGCGATTCTATCGCTGCCGTCATTTGCCGACATACCCGGTGCATGAAGTGACGGTGATTTTTTTTCAATAACACGGTACGTTTTCATTTGTTTCGGTTCTAATTGTGCTAAAAAATTAATTTCAAAACCACGAGGGATTCTTACACATTGATAGGGCACGATATGTCCTGTCTCTTCTTCAACAATATCAAAGCATTCATGGGAAAAAAGAATCTCTAAGTTTACCTTTGCAATCTCAGATACTTTGACGTCATGAGGGTTAATCACCTTAAAACGGTAATCGTTATTCATGCGCACCTCTGTTTCACCATAGGATGCGTTGAGTTGATCTATGGCGCGACTTGTCGCTTCATCCGCTAAGCTCGCATACATATTCTTCCTCTGATCTAGATTATTCACTTGTGGATGCCATGGTTCAATAATGGATGAAGAGTATCCCCATGTATGCTCGGAGTAGAACATTAGGTTGTACCTTGCTGTCTCCATAACATCTGGATCAATAATCTCTCGATTTGGATCAAGCCGTTCACAGATGTTGTATTTTCTCTGTGCTTGTCGATAGTGCTTAACGGTATTGGGCGTTGAACCAATCCCATCTGCCCACCAATCTGTCCAGTCACCTTTAAACGTTTCAATTGTGCTCTCATGCTTACGGACATAGGCAAATAATTCTTCTAGCGTGACCATTTTAATTTTTATTGCCTTGCCATGCTTCTTATTAAATGCTTGAATAAAGTTATAGATGGCCTCGTTAGGCGGCGCATTGTCTGTCATAAGCCCTGATACTGTAATCGGAACAAAATCATAAGCATATCCATCTTCACGTAGCTTTTCAACATATCTATAGATTCTTTGTTCTGCTAGTTCAAAAGGTGGAATCTTTTCATTTTGCAGACCATCCCTAACCATATAATTTCCAATGTTGGACTGTACAAGCCCCAAGTCATTTCCAATATTATAATGTTCCCCTAGCCACACCAATATTTTTCTTCCACTTGGTGCTTCCCAGAAAAACGGTCGTTGCTTTTTATTCGTCGGATAAAACCCATGATGTGTATGTAATGCTGAATAAAAGTTAGAAATCCCCGCATCCAACAAGGCATCTGGATACCCCCATCCATAACCATTGATGTCTGCCGTCATTGCACATGTTAGGTTTAATCCCAAGCCGTCCATTTTTTCTACAGCTTTATGGAGCGTCTGTTGATGTATCGTCTCATGTAACAGATCCGTGCAGTTAAGATAGTTGCCGGATACACCTATCTTTCCTTCCTTCACATATTTGATAAAATCATCAATATATTCTTGCGTTGTATTATCTAGGAATTTTTCTACACACCAGAAACTTTCACACGTCCATTTAAAGGGTTCCTGTTGTTGATTGGGCGCCTGCGCATTAAGAATATCAATAACTCGTTCAATATACTTAATATGGTGCCACTCAATTTTCTCCTGTCGATCTGTATACCCAATGTCGGTATGTGAATGATGAATGACTAATAACTCCATTGTTTTTTCCATAATTGTCCTCCCAAGATATATCTGTATTATTGCTTACCCATATACTCTTCCAATATATTATGATTATTCTCGGGTGTATATATAAAAAACCTTTAGTTTCATGTAAAATGTTTAGAAGTATTTGCTTTCGAGTACTTTGTATTACCATATTAAAAAATCTTTAGCTAATAATCTTAAAATTCCTTCCGTTAAAAAATAATCTCCGTATATAATTGGAACTTCTCTATCTGATGATCGATCATACCTCGCCGATCCATACGATAGTATTGAATCCTTATCTACATCAAAACAGCAATATTTTTCTAACGCTTTTATGCATTTTAATGAAGACTCTACATATAGTGATTTTTCTAGCTCTGGGACAAATTCAGCGATCTCCAACAGTCCACATATTGCACAGGCAGAGGCTGTTGTATCAATATACTTAGGCTCCTTAGGTGATCTAAAATCAAGTAACGCAATATAATCATTTAAGGCTATATTTGCTAAAAAATACGCTGCACACGTTTTTGCAGCATTTAAATATTTTTCATCCTTCGTATACCTATATGCTAAAGCCATCCCATAAATTGCCCAAGCTTGACCTCGACTCCAAGAAGAATTCAGACCATAGCCTTGACCACCTAAGTTTTCAATAAAAGCTCCTGTTTTGGCATCAAATTTTGCAATATGATGACAAGAACCATCTGGACGTATTAAATACTCTAGAGCCATGTCCGCATGAGAAATCGCAATATGCTTATAGGCATAATTATTCGTTTCTTTAAAAGCAAAATGTAAAAGCGGTAAATTCATTAAACAGTCAATAATCGTAATTCCCATCTTTTCTGAATCGTTCCAAGCTCGGATAAAATTTCCCTGTGTATTAAACCTACCTGCTAAAATATTTGCTGCATGTAGACTTCTTTCTAAGGATTTTTCATTATTTGTTAATCTATAGTTCGCTACCGAAGTATGTAACCATTGAAACCCTACATCGTGGTCTAGATGTACAAATTTTGTTAATGCTTCATCTAATCGTTCTTCAATTTTTTCTGCATTAACTTTATATTTTTCTTTTTTCGTCGCATGATACATTTGCCAAAGTATGCCACAATAAAATCCGTTGGTCCAAGCCTCTAAATGCCTTTGTCCCATATCAAAATACTGTCCGTTTTCTGTGGTATAAGGCATAATACTTCCTAATCTATCGCATTGCACCGAAAGTTTTCTTTCTAATTTTTTATAGAAATTCTCTAAATATATTTTATCATCACTGTTCATCTCGTACCTCATAACAATCGCCTCCAACATAAACACCTTTCATCGTAAAGTCCGTTTCTACAACACTTTCAAATTTTGTAACGCCTATTGCAATTTTAATTTCAATAGATGGTATACTCGTAACCGGAAATACTAAATTCGTATTGGGCGAAGGATTTATTACCATTGCTTTACCCATCGTCGATTTGACCTGGCTTTTTCCGTTTTCATCATAAACACAAGACAACTTATCATCTATCATGTATTTAATTTTTGTTCTGTTTTTCGGGTACGAATATCCACTATCATAAGCAACACACTCAATGTTACTGGTAACCTTATGCTTTCGAACATGTCCATTTTTTGTCGGAATTAACGTTGTCTCAACCTCTATATCTTTACATGGCGACCAAATGGACACAATTTTATCTTTTTCTAAGGTATAACTTTTACATTTTCTTCTGACATAATACATACCATTCACATAAAATGCCAGCATACTATCAGGAGCTGTTTCTTCCAAGGTAAAATATGAACGGGGCACTGAAAATCCAAAGGCAGAAGAATAGGCAAATTTAGAATATTTCTCTGCACAATGGGTGAAATTTTTAGAAGGATACTGTCCGGATGTTAATGCCTTCACATCATATGGAGATTTTGTTATGATCATATTCGATTCTTTAATCAGTACCGCCGCATCACCCGTTGGCAATGCCTCTATTGCACATTTCCAGAATTCATGTTTATCGTCTAAGGCTAAAAAGGCAAAGGCTTTAAAGGCCCAATATGGTGAACCTGTTGAATTATAATTTTCCGACATTAATAAGTTTGGATACGTATATCCAACCGTTAATATTTTTCCATTATCAAAAATAGGTTGTCGTAACCAATACTCTAAGTGTCGCGTTATTAATCCTTTAACAACTCCCACAGAAAAAGTCGGCACTTCGGCCAATAGACATGCACTCCAAAACGAAACCTCAGCAAATCTATACGTCAGTGAACGTCCAAAAGGAATCGATTTTCCTTCATCATCAAACCAATAGATAAACGTTTTTGAAAAAACAGAAGCTCGTTCTTTATATAAACTACATCGGTCTGGCTCTTCATCTTGCATAAATTTTGAATATAACAAACAATAATAGTGTATTGCAAACGAAGTATAATAATCTTTTTGAGGTCTATCTCCATCAGAATACCAACCATTACCCAAATAAAAAGATTCGTATAATGCAACCCCTTTTGATATCTGTTCCTTACTGTAGTTTTCTCCTACACTTTTTAAAGCTAGATTTGTCAATACCCTAAAAAATTGCCAATTTGTTTTAGGCATATCGTATAAATTAATCGTATATAACCATTTTGAAAGATTTTCTTTAGCCTCTTGATCCAACCCTTCCCAAAAATATTCAGGTAACATTAATATGGCATAACTGATTGCCGCCATCTCTACCATTCTCTGATCAAAATCAGATATATCACCCCAATATTCTTTTGAGTCTTGACGCACGCCATTTTTTAATCCATTTTGATAGATCGATAGAAGTTCATCATTGGAGCCTCCTCCATATAAAAACGGTACAAAGCCCCACAGTATTCTTGAAAATCCTTCCATTTTTCCAATGTCATTTCCATAGGCTGCTGCCGTTGTACCAAGAACTAAATTTGCATTTTCAGAGCTATAATATTTTATCAATGGTTCGACTAAGTCTGTAAATATTTTATGATAATATTTTTTGTTATACACCTTTAACCTCCTGATTAGAATTGATGTTTTACGTATACTTTAAAATAGAGAGAAGTCCGATCGACTTTCTCTCTATTAGTTTTATCTCTTAATTTGATTTAGCAACTCTATCATAAGCAGCTTGAGATATATCGATTAATCTATCCACATCTCTTTGCTTAATTTCATTCACAAAGTCTTCATATTCTGCATTAAAGTCACCGTTGCCTAATATCCAACTTGTGGTTTTTTCAGCCACGTATGCATCAAGACCCGATTGAATGATTGCAATCTCTTGGCTTTCTTCAGCTGTATATTTAAATTGGAAATTCAAATACTCATCTTGAGGATACCATTGTGGGTTAGCCATATGCATTTCAATACCTTCTTGTGCCAACGTATTAAATATTCCCGCATATTCCATCTCAATCGAGTCAATACACCCTAATCTTGCCATCATACCAAGTGCTTTTCTCCCAGCACCTATACCGCCTTCATAGCCTTTGACCTTGTCTGTAAATTGTGGATTGCCATCTGCATCAATTGTGTATGTATCACCTTCTATACCAAAACCATCTAGCATTCTACCTGCATCACTATACATAAAGTCAATGAATTTAATCGCAGCTACTGGATCTTCACAGTTCGAAGAAATTCCAGGTCCTGCATATGGAGCCGTTAACCATTTAACTTTTTGATTTCCATTTTGATCAATTGGTGGCGCTAACGCAACATTTTTAAATCCGGGAATCGTATCTGCAAGGCTATCATTATATTGAACCGTTGAAGGAATCCAATCACAAATAAATCCACCTTTATTTTCACCATACATTACATTTCTTGATTCTTTTCCTCGTGTAAATATTTCTTGATCAATAATCCCTTCATCATACCACTTTATAGCTTGCTCCATACCATACTTAAAATCTTCGCCTAATGGATCGTACATAACCACACCATCTCTAACCATTAATTGTAGACTTGAATCAAAAAGGCTTAAAAATGTATTCGTAAAATCTTTTCCTGACAGTCTACTTATAAACGGTTGCTCATCTTGCTCACCATTTCCATTTGGATCTTCATATTTAAAAGCATATAGAACATTATATAAATCATCAATTGTTTCCGGTGTTTCTAAACCTAAGTTATCAATCCAATCTTGTCGAATTACCCAAGTTGTTGAGGTCTTAAGTTCCTTCATACTCGCCACATGATAGATGTGTCCATCTGCCGCTGTTGAAGCTGCTAATAATTCCGGATGTTCTTCAAATATTTTTTGAATATTTGGCGCATGTTCTTCGATTAAACTTTCTAAGGAAATAAGTCCTCCATCCATACCTAATTTTTCCATTTTAGATATTTGAGAGTTAATAATAATATCTGGCATTTGGTCTGGCGTTGACATCATAAGTGTCCAAGTTTGGTCAACGTCTGTTGCACTTGTAGGCACAGTATTTACCAATTTTACCCCTGCCTGTTTTTGTATTTCTTGCAATACCGGAGTACTAAAATCAAGTATTTGCGAACTATCCCACATACCATGTACTGTAAGTTCTGGGACAGTTTCTTCTTTTGATGTTTCACTCGCATCCGGTGTTGTATCTGCCTCGCCACAAGCAGTCATTCCAAACAATAAAAATGTTACCAATGCTAAACTTAATATTTTTCTATAGACTTTTTTCATAATAATCTCCTTCTTATTATATGTAGTATTGAGTATAAGCTATCCCTTGACGCCACCAAGATTAACTCCCGTTTTAAAATATTTTTGAATATATGGGAATATTAAAATCATTGGTAATATAGAAATAACAATGATTGCATATGCTATCGTTGTTGGTGCATATAATGAAGCTGATGTTACCGGCTGTGCTAAGTCCATTAAATCTGTTTGCTCAACTAAGAGTTTCTTTAAAAGTACTTGTAGGGGTTGCTTGGACTCTGATTTTAAAATAATGGATGACCAAAAGTACCCGTTCCATCGACTAACCGCATAAAATAAAGTAACTGTAGCTAATGAAGCTTTTGATAACGGCAATACAATTTTAAAAAAAGTTCTAAACGTTCCTGCACCATCTATTCTTGCCGCTTCAAAGTAATCATTTGGTATTTGTTCAAAGAAACTTCTTAAAATAATCACGTTGAATGTATTGATTCCAAAAGCAATAATATTTCCCCAATAAGTATCTATAAGATTGTAGTTCATGAGTGTTCGATATAATGGAATCATCCCAGCAGTAAACAACATAGTAAATACTGTGAAAAAGTTAAAAAACTTTCTAAAGGGTAGCTCTTTTCTTGATAAAGCAAAAGCAAGTGTTGTTGTAAAGATCATATTGGTTACTGTACCAAATACTGTAATAAACACACTGTTTCCATAGCCTCGCCAAATACCTTTAGCTTGGAAAGCTTGTTGATATGCCCCAAGCGTAAACTCCTTAAACCATAAAATAACATCCCCATTGATAACATAATAGGGTCTACTAAAGGATGCAATAACTATATACCATAGTGGAAAGAAGAATAAAAACACAATGATTATTCCCAGTAGTCTAGTTATTATAGTATAAATCATATCACTTTGTCTTATCTTAATCTTTTTTCTTTTTTTTCTCTTCAAGACTTTTTTCTCCTTTCTACCATATTGATGATTCTGATAATTTCTTTGATATTCGGTTTGCTGCAATAACCATTATTAACGCAATTACAGACTCAAATAATCCCGCAGCCGTTGATAACCCAAAATTATTTTGTACTATACCTAATCGGTAGGTATACGTTCCTATAACATCTGCTGTTGAATATGTTGACGGTTGATATAACAAAAGTATGGATTCATATCCGACTTTCATTATTCTACCCAGCTCTAAAATTAACATTACAGATATCGTTGGTGCAATACAAGGCAAGGTAATTTTCCTTATTTTTTGCATTCGGGTTGCCCCTTCCACATCTGCTGCCTCATAAAGACTAGGATCAATTCCCATCAGGGCTGCAATATATACCACAGCATTAAATCCCGCCGTTTTCCAAAGCATCATGGTAACATAGATACCTTTAAAATATTTAGGATCGACCATAAAATAAATTGATTCATGCCCTAGTTTGTTTAATAATAAATTTATAATTCCGGTACTTGGTGATAAAAAGCTTATGACAATTCCACAAGCGACAACAGTAGATACAAAATAAGGTAAAAACGTAACTGTTTGTGTTATCTTTGGTAAAAACTTACTTCGCATTTCTGTAACTAAAATCGCCAAAAATATTGAGAATGGAAAACATATGATTAGTTGTAACACTCCAATTTGTAAGGTATTTTTAAATGCTCTCAAAAAATCTTGACCTTGAAACAACTGTTGGAAATTTTTTAGTCCCACAAACACACTTCCATCAAATCCGGCAAATGCATTATAATTGTAAAATGCCATTTTTAATCCTGCCATGGGTATATACGCAAACATAACCAGCCATATAAGACCTGGCAATAATAATATTATCAGTTGCCAATCCGTCTTTTTTATTCTATCTATTACACTATTTGACAATAAAACACCTCTTTTCTTTAATCGTTTTTGTACCTCACAAAAGTGCATTTTAAATTTAGCACACCTTCTTCGTTTTTAATATCGACAATATTTATCGACTATACAAAATCATTGACGCTCTCCAAAATAAAAAAAGCTTACTCAAAATGGTAAGCTTTTTTTTATACACAATTTTTAGGCAATCAACAAAAAATATTTTGCTGATTCCTCCTTTATTTGAGGCTTTTTTGGTACTCCTGTGGTGATAAGCCTACGTGTTTTTTGTACACTCTTATGAAACTTGTGGAACTGTTAAAACCAACTAACTCCGATAACTCTGTCGTCTTGATACTTTTATCTTCTCTTTGAAGTTGTTGCGCTATATTAATTCTATATTCATTGAGATATGTTTTAAAGTTCGTATTTAATTCCTCTTTAAAAATCATATGAACTCTTTGTGGAGATAATCCAAATTCCGTATTTATATCAACCAGCATTATATCTTTCATATAATTTTTATGGATATAATCCAATATTTTCTCAGCACTTTCTAAATTTCCCGATGTGTTCTTCTCTGATAAACTAGAGATTATATCAATAAGTGTATTGCGAATAATATTAATGATATTCGGATTATCTCTCATGCATTGCCATTCTGTAAAAGAAATCTCATAACCTATTAAATCTAAGGAAGAGATTTTTAATTCTGCAAATATCCTATTTACCATATTTATAAGTGTCAATATATACTTTTCCGTTGTGCTACTTGAGACACTCTGGTTCTTCATATTTTCCCGCAAAAATTTATCAAAAATATCAATTGCTGTTTTATCCGCATTTAGCACTTTATGGATTAAAGTATATTCAACGTTAACCGAAAAATTATATTCATCATCTATAATATTTGAAATATCACTAAATAAAATAATATCCTTTTCCTGGAAATGGTATTTAAAATTTAAGATTTTGTTTGCAAACTCGTACGCAATAGGCAATTGATTAATTGAATCATAGACGTCTGTAAGCGCAATCTTAATATTTACATTCGCAACATAACTATGTAATAAATGCGTAAGTTGCTTTTCTGCCTCAGAATAAGTCATCACTTTATGTATAAACAATATACGCGACTTATCTAAATGAATATAAATAATATTATCATCTTTACTTGCATATGCTTGAAGATCATTTTTTATATAAAATACATTATCACTATTTTCAAAATTATCAAATTCTAAAATGCTTACACAAAACTGATCAATATTATAATCAATATCTTCTCTAAGACCAATAAGTAAATTAAAATATTTTCTCTCTTGTGTTTTTGCGCTAATATCATTTTTTATAGCTTCTAGCTTACTATTTAAGAAATTAACTTCTACTATACTTTCTTGAAATAATTTTATCTCATCTATGCTTTTGCTATCGTCATTAACTATACGATTAATCGGCTCATATACAATAGACATAATCTTCAAGATTAAAAAAAGGATAATTCCGCTTATGATGATAACGATGGAAATAACAAAAACGAGAAAATAAAGTGCCATACTTTCTTTTACATATGTATACTGAAATCCATGTCCTGAATTTTCACTATACGTTATTTTTTGAAATGTCTGCGGCCTATTATCATCAATATTATTTTGGTATAGCTCGATATCACTAGTGCCAATAAGTCTATTATTATATTTTAGATACCACAATGCATCATCTATATTTAAGACTTTATAGGGTATCAAGGTGAAATATATAATTTCTCCTCCAGAGTATTGCTGATAATATAATTTTATAAAGCTATTATGTATTTGGGTTTCATCAAAAAACAGAATATGCTCGCCTGTTTTTTTTAATTTTGAAATCACATCTTCTTTTAAGGCGTATTCAATACCAAGAACATCCTCAAACAATTTTTCTTCACTAATGGTTGCTCCATTATAAAAAATAGATGGATTTTCACTGTTCAATTTCCAAGCACCTATATAGCATTCTCCCGTTGTCAAAACACTTAGCTGCTTATTCACTAATTCCATAAATTTTATTAATGAATGCATCTCATACGAAAAATCAGCGGATTCAGACCATCTTTCTGCCTCTAGCGTGTATCTGACAGAGTTGACAAGTTGCCTAGAAAGATTCAACGATATTTCAAAATTTTTGATTTGAACTTGACTTTCTGCCGTAACTATTTTCCGATTGGAATTATTTATATTTATTAAGTTGTATATTGTAAATGTGAAAATAATTGTAAGAATTAATGAAAATAATAATAGTACGATTATATTTCTGTACTTATATCTGGTAATCAGTACCTTTTGCATGATAGAATCCTCGATAATGCTTTATTGTTTTAGCTAATGTTTGGTAATGATTATACCACAATATATTTGCTTTATCCATAGATTATTACTCTGATCCCTTTCTACAGACTTCCCTGAAGAAGCTGCTGAGGCTTTTTTGTTACTACTAAATGTGTGGTGTGACCCTGCAATCTTTAAATGTAATATCGAAAAACTATCCATGCATTTGAGATTTATACAGCAAACGACAAAAGAGCACCTATCAAGATGCTCTTTTTAACGTCCCCACTAGGAATCGAACCTAGAATTGAGACTTAGGAGGTCCCGGTTATATCCATTTAACTATGAGGACAAATAAGAACAAAGCTTTGATGCGACTAGTTTGTCGCATCATTATCTTCGTCATGGTTTTCAAAATCATCATGCAATTCAAAGTCAATCTGACCATGTACCCAACAGGTTCCTTTAAAGCGCATGCCACGCATGGGTTTGCCAATAAGGTCCTCTGAATTAATGTACGTATCCACAACAATGTTCATACATCGCATACGTATTCGCCAAACTTCTTCCTTAGTAACTCGGTTGATCAGTTTTTTTGCGTCAATAATCGTGCCAAGCACTGAATATACGTCTTCTGTATCTCCTAATGGGATGAAAAAACCTTCCAAAATTGTCAAGAGGTCTTCATTTTTAAGTCGCTCCCGTAAAATGCGTGTTGCTTCTAGCGCTTCTTCTTCAAGGGCATCCATAGCATCTTCATCCCCTTCACGCGCTTGATTAAGTAACTCTTCTCGAATCAACTGCTCCGCAAGTTCCATATCTTCATCGTCTTCATCTTTTTCGATAGGAAGAATCACCGTGCCTTCCACCGCAAATAAAGATAAGCGAACCCCATCAATATATACATGTTCATCATCTTGAATTTCAATATAATCAATCAGGTTTTGCAAATAAAAAGATACCGGCGTACCTGATTTGTTCTCTTCACAAAATCCACTATAACTCATCGTATCATCATTGGCTGAAACATCAATCTCATGGGTATCCATCAGGTTGCGCCCTTTTGCATAAGGGATGACGGTATGAATTACCAGTTCCTCTTTATCATCCATCTCTCCACGCACCACAAGACCAAAATCTTTGCCATAGGATTTATAGTATTCGACTTTTATTGCATCTTCTTTATAGTTTGAAATATAACGCGTTGTGGGTTTGTCTATTACTTGTTGTACAAGTTTTTCCGCTTTTTCTCTTGTATCATATTCACTAAATCCAAGCGCTTTGATATAGAGCATCATAATATTACCTCGCTTAATCAAAAAATAATCGCTTCCCATTTTGATACGTTATATCTTCGACGTCTTCTGGGGATATTCCTTTTATTTTTCCGATTTCTTCTATAATGTATTTCAAGTATCTAGAATCATTGCGTTTTCCTCGATACGGTTCCGGTGCCAAATAGGGCGCATCTGTCTCCACAACAATACTTTCCATTGGAATGGCTTCAACCACTTCACGTAATTTTTTACCGTTTTTAAACGTAATTACACCGCCAACCCCAATCATATATCCAGCTTTTATATAATCCATCGCCATTTGAGCATGCCCTGAATAACAGTGAATAACGCCTTTGGGGCGCTTAGGATTACGTGCACTTTTTAAATCGGCTTCCATGAGAAGATCAAACGTATCTTGCGATGCCTCTCGACTATGTATAACCACTGGCAAATCCAGCTCATTGGCAAGCTTTAGCTGCTCTCTAAACCAAAGCTTCTGCACACTTTTCGGCGCACTATCATAGTAGTAGTCTAGGCCAATCTCTCCGATTGCAACCACCTTTTCATATGTAGCCAAATGAATCAAACGCTCTAAGTCCTCCTCTTTCATTTCACCAACATCATGAGGATGTACCCCCACCGTTGCATACAAAAAAGGATAACGTTTGGCAAGTTCAATGGATAATCTGGACGAACGCATGTCCGCCCCGATATTGATTACATATTGAATATTTTGTTTTGGAAACTCTTTAAACATTGCTTCTCTATCTTTATAAAATTGTGGATCATCATAATGTGCATGACTTTCAAAAATCATTTAATCACCTTCTGTCAAAATCTATCGAACTTCTGCTCCACTATTAACGGCCTTGTCCACAGTTACAAGACTTACTTTTCCATCTTCTTTTGATGCAGCTAAAATCATTCCTTCTGACAACTCACCTCGAAGTTTTACCGGCTTTAAGTTCTTCACTACAACCACTTGCTTACCAACAAGTTCTTCTGGCGTATATGAATTTGCAATCCCAGAGACGATTTGGCGTATTTCCTCGCCTAATTGAACTTTTGAGACAAGGAGTCGATCTGCCTTCGGATGTTTTTTACATTCAAGGATTTCTCCTACTGCAAACTGTACCTTTGCAAAATCATCAATAGTAATCTCTGGAACCTCTTCAACTTCTTGAGGTTGCTTAGGTTCTTCAACGACTTTTTTGGGTTGCTTTGCCTGCATTTTTTCTTCAATCATGTCTAATGTTTTTTTCTCATCAAGACGTGCAAATAAGGCAACACCTTCTCCAACTTTATCCCCGGCATGAATACCATCAAAGTTGCCAAGAGAATCCCAATCCGTCACTTGCGTATTGAGTTGTTCAAAGATTTTTTCTGCAGTCTCTGGCATAAATGGCTGCAACATAACTGCAGACATACGAATGGATTCAAGCAAGTTATATAATACGGTTCCAAGACGTGGCATTAATGCTTCATCCTTAGCCAAAATCCATGGTGTTGTCTCATCAATATATTTGTTGGAACGACGAAGCAATGTCCATATCGCATCCATGGCGTCAGCAACACGAAGATCATCCATTTTATCCAACACTTTACCTGGTGTAGCCAAAGCTAATGTCCGTAAGGAATCATCAATCGCTTCTTTCGTATCCGGCGCTTGAATCACACCATCAAAATACTTATTTACCATAGCTACTGTACGATTAACTAAGTTACCTAATATATTTGCCAAATCAGAATTAATACGTTGAACCAACAATTCATAGGTTAATGTACCGTCTTGACCAAAAGGCATCTCATGTAATAAATAATATCGAACCGCATCAACACCAAAAAATTCTACGAGATCTTTGGCATAGATAACATTTCCACGGGATTTACTCATCTTATCCATGCCAATCATTAGCCATGGATGTCCAAACACTTGCTTAGGTAATTTAACCTCAAGGGCCATCAACATAATCGGCCAATAAATAGTATGGAATCGCAAAATGTCCTTACCTATAATATGGACATCCGCCGGCCAGTACTTATTAAATAAGTCACCATGATTACCCTCTGGGTCATAGCCAAGTCCTGTAATATAGTTTGATAAGGCATCAATCCATACATAGATAACATGTCCTTCATCAAACGTTACCGGAACACCCCAATTAAAGCTCGTTCGTGACACACATAAGTCTTGTAATCCAGGCTTTAGGAAGTTGTTTACCATTTCATTTTTACGTGATTCTGGTTGAATAAACTCAGGATGTTGATTGATGTGATCCATTAATCGATCTGCATATTTACTCAATTTAAGAAAATAGGCTTCTTCACTGGTTTTTTCCACTTCTCGACCACAATCCGGACATTTTCCATCGACAAGCTGGCTTTCAGTAAAAAAAGATTCACAGGGTGTACAATAAAGGCCTTCATAGCTTCCTTTATAGATATCACCTTGATCATATAATTTTTTAAAAATCTTTTGAACCGTTTTTACATGTTCATCATCCGTTGTTCGAATAAATTTATCATAGCTTGTATTCATTAAATCCCAGATTTCCTTAACTTCACCTGCGATTTTGTCTACATGTTGTTTAGGTGTAATATTCTCTTCTTGTGCCTGAAGCTGAATTTTTTGCCCATGCTCGTCCGTTCCTGTTTGAAAAAAAACATCATATCCCAACAAGCGCTTAAAACGTGCAATACTATCTGTAATAACTGCTTCATAGGTATTTCCAATATGTGGTGTTCGCGATGTATATGCGATGGCTGTCGTAATATAATATGGTTTTTTAGCCATAATAATCCTCCTTATGATTAACTAGTACGATTATACACTAATGAAAAAACGAAATCAATGAATCTGTCCCTTTTCAAAACTAATTTTCGCTTTCTTCATATACTCAACCGCTTTTTCATGTTGGTCTAAATTCGCATAGCATTTACTTAGCTCTTCAAAAATCATAACTGTTAAGCTATTATACATTTTTTCCTGATAATACGTAATCGACTTCTCCAAGTATTTAATGGCTTTAAGATAGTCCTTGAGATTAAAATAGGCGCTTCCTAGCACCATATTATATCTGGCTTTACTATAGTCATCTAACATTTCAAAATCAATATTTTTGGCTGCGCTGATTGCCGCTTCATTATCGTTTTGTGAAAACAGCAAGTACACATCTTGAACTTCTTTACCTGCAATCAATCGACGTATTAATTCTTTGGCTTTTTGGTTATAATCCATTGCTTTTTTATGGTCCCCGGTCATTGTATATGCATCCACTAGCTTTACATATAATTCATATGCAATGAGTTCATGATTTAGCAAGAGATTATTCTCATTTTCAAGCAGTTTCTCATAATAAAAAAGTGCTTGCTGATACTCACCATTTTTTATATGCATATTTGCTTTTTTAAAATGGCAATTGATATATATATCCTCAATAAAGTTGGAATTAAATATTGATGGGGATTCAACACGTAAGGCTTCCAAACGTTCAAGAACTTCGATACAATTATCTTCTTTATAGTCAGACATTAATTCTTTGGCCAACTTTGCGATTTGCTCTGATTTTGTTTCTTCACTCATAAAATAATCTATCGTTTTATTCAAACGATTCGCCAAATACGCCATCGTTGTAATTGATGGCTTTGCAAGATTATTTTCAATTTGACTCAACATATTTCGAGTTATAAAATTACCTGCCAACTCTTTTTGTGTCAGTTTATTCTTTTTTCGCTCATCCCTTATTTTTTGTCCTAAGGTTCTCTCCATATGACTGACTCCTTAAGTTCATATCGGCTAACAAGCCTAACTTAAAATATTGTATCATTAAACCTTGATAAAAACAAGATTTATAGCCCCAACTTCCCCTTTTCATGACTGAAAAAATCATCTACTTTTGTCAATGCTTTCACCAAAACCTCAAGCTCATCTTCTTCTAGTCGACTCATCACTTCTTTTACCATCCGATCATGGAACTCGATATGATGACGAAAGGCCTTTTTTCCTTGCAATGTTAATGAAACTAAGACAACCCGTCGGTCTTTTGAACTTCGAATCCGCTGAACGAACCCTTTTTTGACCAAATGATTAATCGCAATCGTCAGTGTTCCTACGGTAATCGATAAATCTTTGGCTATCGAAGACATATTACGGGATGTATTTAATCCAATCGCTTCAATTGTATGCATATCTGTAATAGTAAGCTCCTTAAAAGGACCTTGAGCCAAGGCTTTTTCTTCTACTTTCATAATATCATTAAACAAATGCACGAGGATATGATTAAGCACTTCATATTTTTGATCCATAACTTCACCTAATTTTCTATTTTTTCTCGAATCTGATTATATATATTTTGCAAACTATAACTTTGGATGGTTGATACATTTCCTTCTATCCGCTGCTTTTTTTCATCGTCTATATCTTGATTAGTTTCAAAAACAACTGTACTTCCCTCAGCCAGACTCACTTGTTCTAGCGCCTCTGGATGCCCATATAAATACTTATACATCTGAGTTATCATCGTTTTTTTCGCTTCTCCGTCAGCACCGATAATCGCAAATCTTGATACCATCATACCCGAAATATGATTATATAAAATCGGATCCACATCCATTGTCTGGGCATTATACATTGCCACTGCATCGGCTAACAGCTTTTCATCCATTTCAATAGCTTCATACTCCGTATCAAGGATATCTCCCCCCAAGCCATAGTAAAGACCTAGAACTATTTCTGGCGAGGATGCACTAGACACCTCATTAGGTCGAATAGTAAGCGGCAAGACATATGTTTTTCCTTTGAACCTTCCGGCATTTAATGCGTCACCATAATACGTATACGTTTCCATATCCATGACCTCATCAACGGCTAATGCAATCCCATAAGCTGATACATCCTGAGCATAGTTTGCCTGACTGATTAAGACATCCGGTAATTGACTATAATCAACTTCACTTAAGGTTTTATAAACCTTTGCCTGAGCATATATTCCTTCACTCTCAAGTGATTTAAACAGGTCTTGATACGCTTGATTTACCGATGCTTCAAAACCAAACAGTGCGATTTGAATTGTTACCCCATCCCTTGGCTTAGGGTTTTCTAAGTCTTCTTGATCTGTCCCATCTTCTCCAGCGGTTTCTCCGGGAATTTTATCTAAAACTTCTTCCGGGATTTCTTCCGGTGCTTCTTCTGGTGCTTCTTCTGGTGCTTCTTCTGGTACGTCTACATGTATTTTTCGTGTTGTTGTTGGTCCATATATTCCAAAACGATTCATATACACGACCGATAACTCAACGTCACCCTCTTGACCTTCTAGTATGATTTTTTTAGCAGCGATTCCCGTATCCATAGGATTGGAGCCGTCAAGGGTATACTTTAAGGTCAAACCTCTCGGCTCTTTTAAATCAATTGTCTCTTGAGGCATATAACTTGTCCCAATTGCTGTCAAATCCACATGCTTAGGTTGCAATTGATTATACCAATATCCTACGCTCACTCCATGACCCATCAGCTCATGTCCATAGCTCAAAAGTGATTGCAGTGCTTGGTCCTTTATTTTATCGGGTAAGTTTTCATTATCTTTAAGCATATCAAAATACTGATATAAGGTTATATTCGCTTTATAATAAGCTTTTTGCTCTATCAACTGCTCAATATAGACATCCCACATATCAATATTGGTCGAATCTATATCAAATACTGAGATTTCTGTCTTTTCTTGACATCCTGATAATAAAAAAATAAGAACAGCCAACACACCAATATAAAAACCTTTGAGCTTCATAACTATTTTTATCCCTTCATAATCTATGATATAAAAAACGTTGATTTAATTTTACACTACAACCCCTTAATTAGCAAATAAAACGAATGTGTTTTCCTAGCTTGACAGTATCCAAATTTCCCCTGTACAATCTAATTAGGACTACACAAAACACTTGAAAGGAGCACGTTTTTTATGGCCGCGATGAACATAAATTTTGAAAATATATTGATGAATAATCCTAACGTTCCTGTAATCGTTCAAGAAATGCATCACGACGCTTCGCATAAGGGGTGTGACTATCACTGGCATGAAGCAATTGAGATATATTATGTTAAACAAGGAAGTCTCCTTTTAAATATCGATGGACATACACAGCGCTTATATGCAGGTGATATCGGCATCGTCTATTGGGGGCTTGCGCATCGCGGCTCAGATTTTTATGATCACACCATTCATTATATTCTTCAAATTGATTTGCGAGATATGCCCTACTTATCCTCATATCCTCAATTACAATTACCTTCAAATCAATATCCTACAATATGTATTCAACCTAAAGCAACAAAATATCTGGATACGATTATCGATGAAATGCATAAAAAACAGCCAGATTATGAACTGGCTGTTGTTGCAAGTATTTTAAATTTTTTTAGATGGCTGCTTTGTCAAAAAAAGGAAGAAACATTACTTGTTCAATCAACCCATCCCCAAAGTCTTACCCATGTACACAGTATCCTAAAATATTTGAATCATCATTTTTCAGAACAAGTCACTCTAGAAGAGATGTCCTTGAAGTTAGGGCTTTCAAAACCATATATGTGTCGCTTATTTAAAAAACATACCGGCCAAACCATTATCGCACACCTTAATGAACAACGCTGTCAATACGCTGCAGCCTTAATACTTGATGGTCTTTCGCCCACAAAGGCTTGCGAATACTCTGGCTATAATGATTATAACTATTTTTCACGAACATTTAAAAAAATTATGTCTGTCGCCCCTTCACAATACTTCAACCAACAAATTTAAGCATTATTTCTTAACCAGGTGGTTATTTTGCGAATGAACTCTGTACTTCGAGATAATTCTGATGGTTTATTATCCATTAACCATATTTGTTTGAAATCCAAAAACCAATATTCAATGCGTTCTGCCAGTTGCCATGCATCTAAATCTTGTTCTAATTCAATACCTTGAGCGTCTTTTCGTACCAATAGGTAAAGCATGTTCATCCATTGTATGCCTTGTGCTGAAACAATAAATGCATTCACATGTTTTCTTTTTTGTGTGTCCAAACCTTGCATACTGTCTTGGAGTGTATGGATAATATGCTCAATGTCTTTATTACATGTATACACATGTTCTTCCGATACATTGATACGCTTAATGTATTCATCATTATCCTTTTCAAACCATCGTACAAACGAGGTGAAATCCATAATATGTTTGTCTGATAATTGCATGAGAAGTCCCATTATATCGTTGTTCGTCTCATAAAGCATAGTATTTACTGCTTGATTCATCTGTTCAATCGTGCGACTGTCTCCCCAAGAAAACGCCGCTCCATATATTAATCCTGGGAAGGAGTTGTAGATAAAGTTCCAGTGCCCAAAATCGCCCCAATCTGTATTTAATATACCGATTGCATCATATTTCTTTCCATAATCGGTCATCATCTTTATATTGTCATAGGCCATTTGATGATTGTTCATAAAACGATTCCATCCGTTAACCCCGGGGCACATATATTGAGGAAATCCATACTCTGTAATCGCTTTAACTTTTGCTTCCGGATATTCAGGTTCATACCACCAGTTTAAGCAGACTAAATCCTTAGGCAACTCTTTGGCACACTTTGAATGCTCCAAAATCATATCGCCCCAGAACATAATTTCTTTATCATACGTACGTGCATGCTCAATAATTTGATTCAAAAAGTCAACATACAAGCGACTTTTTCCAACTTTTTGTGCCAGTGCTTTTGTTCTTCCTTCTCCAAGGTCAAAAGTCTCATCTGCACAAATATTGAGTTTGTTGGAACTAAACAAAGGAACAAAGTCATCCATCATTTGTTTTACAAAGGCAATGCTTTCATCCAATGTGGTATTTAGTGTATGGTGAAGCATCCGATCATAAAAACTAAACTCATCTATTTTTTCACTTTCCGAAAGATGCTTAAACGAATCGGTTTGAAGTGCTTCATACAGATGTCCAAACGTTGTAATTGAAGGAACCAATTCAATGTAACGCTCACGACAGTACATATCCAACTGAATAATTTCTTCTGCCGTCAGTGGGTCTGTTACTGTCCACACTTCGCTTTGTCCGCTAAACAAAAATGTATGCTCCACATAAAGCTGTAACTGATTTAACTTAAAAAAAGCCATTGTATCTGCAAGTGACTGCATCATCTTAAGAGTAGGTACTTTTCCGCGTGTCACATCATGATAGAACCCTCGATGATTAAATAAGGGTTTATCTTGAATATACATTTGTGGAATATGGCGTTTGAACTGAACAATCAGCTGTTTTAACGTCTGCATTCCATAATACAATCCTTGATCATCGGGTGCTTGAATTCGAATGACATCACACTCTACCCTCAGTTCATAAGCATTCTCTGTCGCCATATGCTCAAAAATAATTCTACGCTTTGCCGACAAGGAAAGATTTATATTTAAACCCAGCTTCTCCTTAATAAAATCTTTTAACTCAATCGCAAACTTGTTTGTTTGGCGTTGATTGCTCACAATAAGTGCTGTTTGAATATCAATGACAAATTGCCCTTCGTATATTTCGACCTGCTTTGGCTTTGGTATTATATTCATAGTTCCCTCCAATTTCAAAAATTTACTATATCTTTCAGAATATATCCTATCCTTTTATACCTGTTAATGCAACCCCTTCAACAAAATATTTTTGAGCAAGTAAATATACAATGATAACAGGAACTAAGGCTAAGCTCGCTCCGGCCATCTGCCCTCCAAAATTTTCCACATATTGTGAACGTAATGTTGTTATTCCCACGCTAATTAACTGCTTTGTCGATGAATTAATATATATCAGTGGAGGCATATAACTGTTCCATGACCATGTAAATGTAATAATGGTTAAGGACATTAATGCAGGTTTTGCCAAGGGTAAAATAATCTGTAAAAAAGTTCGAAACTCGGAGCATCCATCAATCTTAGCTGCTTCAGATAGCTCAAATGGAATAGATACAAAAAACTGTCGCAATAAAAAAATAGCAAAGCCGTTAAACAACCACGGCAAGATTAATGCCGCATGTGTATCAATAAGATTCAGCTCTTTAAATACAATGAACTGAGGTATAATACGAACTTCCAAAGGAATCATCAATGTCGCAATGTAGATTGCAAATATTGTCCCCTTTCCTGTAAAGTCCATCCGTGCAAACGCATAGGATGCCAATGAACTTACCAGCAATGTAGCCACCACTATAAAAAATGTAACAATCAACGTATTTATATACCAATTAACATATGGAAAGTCATTAAATACAGTCTTAAAATTATCCAAATACACATACTCAGGAATCCATTTTATCGGAAAATCAAAAATTTCACTTTCGTATTTAAATGCTGCTGATATCATCCAAAAAACTGGCATAGCCATCATCAAGCTAAACAATAATAAAATTATGCTCAAAATGATATTTTTCTTTTTCAACCGTTTATACATGTTTTTTACCATTATTATCCTCCTAGGCATCATAGTTCACCCATTTTTTTTGACCAATCCATTGAATCACTGTAACCACCAATACAAGCACGAAGAAAATCCAAGCGACCGCCGACGCATATCCCATATCAAAATACTCAAAGCCTGTTCGATAAATATGATATACCATCGTCATAGTTGACGTTCCGGGTCCTCCCCCTGTCATAACTTGTACTTCTGCAAACACTTTAAAGGATGCAATAACACTGGTGATGAGTACAAAAAAAGTTGTTGGTGAAATTAATGGTAAAGTTATATATCTGAATTTTTTAAACGCTGTGGCTCCATCAATATCTGCCGCCTCATAATATGAACGCGAAATTCCTTGCAGTGCCGATAAAAAAATAACAACGCTATAGCCTAGTTGCTTCCAAATCCAAAACAAGATGACTGTAATTAATGCCCACTTAGAACTCATCGTCCATCCTGGCACATTGACTATACCAAGACTACGCAAAAATGTATTAATCGGTCCATATTCCGGATGAAATAAAACCGTAAAAATAACGGCTGATGCGGTAATCGTAGCAACGTAAGGCATATATATCATGGCACGTATCGTCCCTCTTAAAAAAATCTTTTTATTTAACAAAATAGCAATAAGAATCGCTAAAATAATCAATATTGGAATAGCGATAATGGTAAACATCAAGTTATTTGTTATCGCCGCTTTAAAGTAATCATCGGTGAGGGTTTTTGCGTAATTGTCAAAATTTATGAACTCCATGTCTGCAATTTTGCCAAATAAATTCCAGTCAGTAAAACTCAAATAAAAAGAAAACACCATTGGAAATACCATGAATGCCATAAATGCTATAAATGAGGGCAATATGAATATGTATGCCGTCAAGTTTTTTTTCTTCCTTCTTTTTGTCATAATACACCTCTTTCAATTCATAATTTAAGCAGGGAAACATTATGCCTCCCTGCTTGCATTTAATCCATTAAAATAATTTCATCTGCTCTTTTTTTAATATTTGCAATCGTCGTTTCCAAGTCTTGTTCTTCAACAAAATACTTTTCAACTTCTTCATTCATCACCGTCTCATATTGTGATGCATTGATTCCAGTAATTTTTTCTGATACAGATGTAATCTTTGGATCAAGCAAAATAGCTTTAATGTGTTCTTGTGTCACATCATCTTCTGCAAAGTTTGCTAGAATAGCACCTACGAGTTCATCCGGGTCATAATTTTGGTATGCCGGAATTTCCCCTTTTGTAAACTCGGCAACCTTTTCACTTAAGTATAGCGCAACTTCTGTTGCCTCTTTTGGATGTTCTGACGATCTAGGAATTCCAAAACCTCCAAGGACCCCAAAAGTTTGTCGCGCATCCCCTTCACTTACAGTTGGCATCGGTGCCAATCCAACCTTCCAGTCTCTTGGGTATTTTTCTTCGTTACCAAACCATGGCAACGCCCATGATGCTAGCAAAGACATTCCATACTTTCCGTTCATAAATGAAATCGCTTTAAGCTGACTAATTTTTGCTTGCGCATAAGTCGGAATCGACCCATCAACATGTTGCATATCATAGTTAAATTGAAGTGCTTGTGCAAAGGCAGGGTTTTCAATATTTGACAACCCTTTATCGTTATAAAAGGCTTCTCCGCCTCCCAGTTCAAGAATAGCCGGTGCATACCAAAACTGTGGCCATGTCAACTGTAATGCCCCATATATTTTGTCTTCGCCCTCGCCACGAGTTAACGCCTTGGCAAGCGCCCGATATTCATCCATTGTCATTGGTTGTGTTGCACTTGGATACGCAATACCTGCTGCGTCAAACAAATCCTTATTATAGGCTAATAACCATTTTGTTTGAGCATATGGAATCAGGTATGTTTCTTCTTGGACTTGAGATGCTCTAGCGCCTGCCTCTCCAAAATAATCGCTATAATTAATGGAAAGTTCTTCTAAATAGGCATCTATTGGTAATAGGGTCCCTGCACTCGCCCAGTTGTGCATTTTTATTGGATTCTCCAGTGACATGATGTCAATCGGCGTCCCCGATGCAATCATAACGCTGATCTTCGTATCATAATCTGCCATTTCATCAGCTACATTTAAGGTAATATGGCTAAACCGTTCTTCTTTGCCAAACGCTTCAATCGCTGCATTCACTTCTGCCACATCTGTATGTGAGAGATATACTTCAAGCGTAATATTTTCTTTTTCGTCTGTCTGCTGTTGATTTGATGCGTCTTGCTCTGTGTCCTTAGATGCCGCACTGCCTTGTGTTGTCGCATCTTTACTTACCTCAGAGTTTTCATCTGCCCCACAACCTACAAAAAGTGTACTCAGCAGTGTAACCATTAGAATCGATGCAATAAGTTTTTTAATTCCTTTCATAATATCCTCCTTCAATTTATATATAAGCTTTGCTCTTATATATAAAGTATAACTTCGTTTCTCCCATCATATAATCTAAAAAAATACGAATACGTATACTCTTTCACGATAACATTTTTCAAACACTTTTCATTGCTCCTCTTCCAAAAAGAAAATGTGCACTTTTCTATGATAAGTGCACTTTCTTTCGATTTCTATATTGTGAGGGTGATATGCCTTCTTTTTCCTTAAAAACCCGGCTAAAGTAGCGTTCATTTTCATAGCCTACTTGGCTTGCAATAAGAGCAATGGTATCTGCTGTTTGATACAGCTTTTCTTTAGCTTTTTCGATACGAATTGTCGTAAGATAAGCCTTAAATGTTTCTCCCGTCTCTTTTTTAAACAAATGGCTTAAATAATTAGGCGACATGCCAAATTGGTCTGCCATATCTTGGAGACGTATTTGTTTCCAATACTGCTCTTGAAGGACTTTTTTTGCTTTCAATATATAGATGTGATGATGATCAATTTCTAAATACATTTCTTCTAGACTTTTTGACAGGCCATTGACCCAGTTGATAAAATCATTTTTGACTGTGATGGATTCCAACATAAGATATTTTTTATCACCATCACCCCAAAATGCAACCGTATCCTTATCAATACCAAGCTTGGAAAAATGTGCTTCAATGATGTAAATAATGGATGATAAAATATAGCGCAGATGATTAACTTCAAAATATTCCATCTGAAAAATTGCCTGTGTTATCGAATCAAGAATTTGCTTAATCTCAGGAAATTGATCTTTTTCCAGCGCCTTTTCCAGACAAGATATATCCTTTTGAACCACGTCATAGTTTTCAATAGACTTGCGTATAAGGATGTCTTTATAAAATAAGGTGGCCTCTTTCTTATACATATGTTTCATTTGATATGCCTGATATGCTTGCAAATATGCCAGCGCAATATTATCTAGTCCTCGGTGCTCACTGCTTACTGTTACATAGACCTCCAGATTTAGATACTGCTTCATCACACGTTTAATACGGTCTGTCATTTTAATCAACTCTTGACGCTGCTGATATCCTCCATGACTTTTGATCGAATGAAAAACACTCAACTCATCTACACCTGTTTCACAAAGGTAACTTGACCCATAATCCGAAAGAATATCGACAAACAAATTATTGACGACTTCTTTGCGCCATAAAATATTTTCGTGATCAACATCCAAGCGAATCAAAATCACCACATAATCCGATACATAGTTTAGCTCACACTGGGCCAATGCATGCATCTGCTTTTCATTAAGCTTGGTTCCGTACAATAGCTTACGCAAAATCTGCTGTAAAAGAACATCAACTTTATCTACACTATATTCTGCGTTCATTCCCTCTAGCTGCTGTCCTCTTTTTTTAAGACGCTTTTTTACTGTCGCTAGGCATTCCACTAAATCATCCGCTTCAATCTCAAGCTTGCGCAGATAATCAAATGCCCCTAATTGAAGGGCTTTTTTTACATACTCAAAGTCATCAAAAGCACTTAAAACAAGAATTTCACTGTCAAATCCTTCTTTTTTTATATTTTGAATAAGACCAATCCCATCTTCCACCGGCATTTTAATATCTGTAATAACCAAATGGGGACGGTGCCGCCGAACAAGCTCCATTGCTTTTTTCCCATTTTCAGCTTCGCCAACAATACAATACCCAAATGCATTCCAATCGATGAGTGATTTGATTCCGATTCGTGCAATAATTTCATCATCTACAATTATGACTCTGTATAACTGTTCCATCTTTGTTCCCACTCACTTTCATCATTAATAATCGGTAGGTTAACAATAACTGTCGTGTATTCCCCAAGTACGCTGTTGATAGATATTCCATAGTCCTCGGAGAAAAACAAACGAATACGCTCATGAATATTATAGATACCGATGCTGTTAAACCCACGGTGCCCTTTTTCTTGATTGTTGGGACCATTAAACATATTCATGATTTGAGTTTTTGTCATTCCGACACCATTATCTGTGACTGCAATATAAATCTGATTATTGGCCTCATAGATTTCAATATCAATAATCCCGGTATCTTCTTTGGGCTCAATCCCGTGAAAAATAGCATTTTCAACAATTGGCTGAAGAATAAATTTGGGGCATTTACACTCCAGTAATATATCTTCCACATGATACTCCACTTCAAACTTTCCTTTGTAACGTATATCTTGAATCTTAATATAATAGTCCAAAATCTCCAGCTCATCGGCAATAGAAATTAAGCGCTCTCGCTTATTACTGATGTTTCTAAGCAATTGCCCTAATGCATCTACCATATTCTTAATATTGTCTGCTTTTTGTATAATTGCCATCCAGCGAATAAAATTAAGTGTGTTGTACAGAAAGTGTGGATTAATCTGTGCTTGTAATGCTTTGTATTCAGCATCTTGTCGTTTTTTTGTCTGTTCAACAACATCTTGAAATAACCCCTGAATTCGTTCCGTCATATAGTTAAAATTCTCTGTCAATATGCCAATCTCATCACTGCTTTGATAATGGACACGCGCATTAAAATCTCCTTGCTTGACTTTTTCAATAGAATCCATCAAATATTTGATTGGATCAACAATTTTTTTCGTTATAAAAAACAGAATAATTCCACTAGAAAACAATGTTACCGTAGCCATTAATAAAATAATGCGCATAATAATCCCATATTCATCCGTTAACGTTGTCTTTTTTATAGAACTGATAAGGGTCCAATTATATTTTGGAATCGTATAGTCAACAAACAGCTCATCTTCCGGTTTTAGATACCACTCTCCAATAGTATCGGCATCACTGGAAAACACAATTCGATTATTATGATCCACCAAATATAGCTTATTGCCTACATGAAAATCTCCACTATTTAAAATATATTCAAAAAATTTATCCGCCACTTCAATATACATCGTGCCCAAATACTTGTTATCCGTAAAAATTGCACGGTAAAAAGCAACCACTTTGTTCTTATGGCTATCATAATTAACATAATTGTTTTGTAGCCCATTGCACAACAATTGGCCTCTTAATTTAACAGCCTCGCCATATGGTTTGGACTCCAATAATTTTTCCTTGTCAAAGCTAAAAATATTGGCATCAACACCATAGATAAATTGTTCTTGATTTGCCCCATGGATATAGATAAGTTGAAGATATTGAAAGATTTCAAATGTTGAAAATGATGAAAGCGTATTATGAAGTCGTTTATAGTCGTAGTATTTTTCTGATTCGGACAATTGATTGTAATCTTTCCTTAAAATCATTTTCAAGTCTTCATTACTGTAAAAGAAGTTCGTCACTTCCTCTACCTGATTCATTTCATCTTCAACCCTTTGCCCAATATAAGCCAAATTATTGTCTAACGACTCTCTGATTTTTATTTCTAAGATATGCACTGAAAGAAAATATGTTGATAAGCTTAATAAGATTAGCGGCATAAACATGACCACCATAAACATGAAAAAGTACTTTTTTCGTAAACCCATTTTTAATATCCTTCGCCTTAGATTTCCCCCTAATAACGATTGTTTTTCATATAAAAACTCTATATACTATTATAACAAAATTTTATCACTAATGAAATACTCACGCTTTATCTCTATAAAAATTTATGCGAAAAAAGGAAGTCTCTAATAGATTTCCTTTTTTCAATGATACTCTTCTATTATTTTTTTAAATATTTATCTTCTAGGGTACGTGCGCCTTCTTCTCTTTTCGTCTCTTTGAGTCGTTGAACATATGCTTTTAAATCTGTTCGCGTATGTTCCGGTCCGCCTTCACGCATAACAATCCACATTGGATCACTTGCATTAGGATCACGCAACATATTATCTTCTTGCCAATTGATAATATAGCGTGCACCGGTAGCACAAACATCGGGATATTGATCACTCACATCATCCTGCTCATAAGGATCTTTGGATAAATCAAAGAGCATCTCACGGTTAAACAAGTGATATCCGTCATGAATTGTTCGCATATACAACCACTTGTCAAATACGGCGCTTCGTTGACACACGTGCGCATTTTGTGATATCACCAAGTAGTCTCGGCCTTGATCGGTCTTTTTCTCCTTAGTGTCAATTACTTGTTTAAAGCTTAGGCCATCCCAATGCTCAGACTTTGGAACCTCTAACAACTCTGATAGTGTCGGTAATAAATCCACACTATAATGCAATCCTGTATTGATTTTATTCCCTTCTTTTCCTGGCCATTTTATGATCATAGGAATATTACATGTTCCTTTATCCGCAGTTCCATGCTCTGCATAAATCCCTAATTCTCCCATGTTCTCTCCATGATCCGACGTAATAATAATTGCTGTCTGTTCATAGATGTTTAATGCCTTCAACTGTTCAATAATTTGACCGATAAGATAATCCGCATACAAAATCCCCGTATCATAGCCGTCCAAGAATTTTTTAAATGTATCCATATCTTCACATTTTCCTGGCTGCCTTGGATACCCTACCACTTGGTCATCATACATATTCGTCTCCATAATTGAATGCGGTCCTACATGTTTTTTATGGCGTTCCAAGACATCTTTTGTCAGCCAAGGCTTAATCGGTTCTTCTTTAAACGGTTCTCCAAAAGATTGCGGGGCACGATAAGGCGTATGTGGATCCCATAAGTGCACATGTAGATACCAGTTGTCTTGACTACCCTTTCGCTCCAGCCAATCCAAAGCTATCGGCAGGATCTTCTCTCCGGATTCACGCCCGCAATCGCCTATATTATAAGATTCATTAAGCCCTGCGTTAAACCACCACAAAGAATGGCGCTCCGGAAAGCTACTGATGGATACCGTATGCATACCGGCTTTTCTAAAGATATTGTGAAAGTTTCCTTCATCAATTGGATTTTGAAACCGTCGTTTCGTCGGATCGATACGACGGTCTGCCGCTTCGCCTCCATGATTTACCGCACCATTTTTAAATCCGAACATACCACTGACAAGAGCAGCTCGAGAAGGTAAGCAAGGTGCATCCGATGTATAATAGTTATCAAAACGTATTCCTTCTTGGCAAACCGCATCCATATTGGGTGTTGTTGTACGGTGATATCCATAGCAGCTCATATGGTCCGGTCGTAATGTGTCAATATCAATAAATAGTATTCGCATAATCCCATGTCCTCCAAATCAAATGATATGTTCATTATATCTACCCAAGATCCACAACTCAACGGATAATCCTATATGTTTTTAGCACAATATTGACCTCGACTTTTTCTACACCGCACTTTTTCGCTCCAAGATAGGACGCTATAACAAACGATTGCTACCTAAAGAAAAAAGAATAAGGAAGCCTTTTATATAAAAAGCTTCCTTATTCTTTTTAATCGTTATTCTTTTTAATCTTTATGCTTCTGCCCAATTGAGCTTGAATTTTCTTACTTTCTTATTGTTATCATATTCAAAATGCTTAGCCATCATATCACTGCGTCTGATAATCCCTATAAAGATTCCTGTATCATCCACCACCGGAATGAAGTTTTGATATTGCGTCAATTCCTCTACAACAGAAAACTCTTCATTAATTGACACCGCTTCAATACTTCTAGATCTTTCTATTTGGCTTATATTAACTTTTTCAGAATTTTTTATACTTAAATCCATATGATCTTTAACATACCACAGGATATCTCCTTCTGATAATGTATATCTATAACGCCCTTCATCATCAATGACTGGAACAGCTGAATACTTATGATATTCCATCTTTTCCATGGCTTGTCGTAAAGTCATTGATTCTGTCAGTGTAACTATTTCATGCTTAGGCGTTAAGAAAAATGCGATATTCATTGCCTCACCTCGTCATTCTCATAATCTATATCTATATACTACTTCTTTATAATACCAAATAAATATGACACAATGATGTAAAAATTCTTAGGATTTCATTAAAATTATCATTATTTTTGTTCATATGTACTATTTTAACCCTTCTACAAGTGATGCCACAAACCCTGCAATCGTATCTGAATCTCCTTTGGATTCGTATATTTTTTTTACGATTGCCGTTCCCACAATAACCGCATCCGCCAATTCCCCCATACGCTTAACATCATCCGGCGTCGATATGCCAAATCCAATAGCTATCGGCAACGTCGTATACGATCTTACCTCTTGAACATATGTATCCAAATCTTCATAAAACTCCGACAAACGCCCCGTCACTCCCATAGATGAAACGGTATAGACAAACCCTTGTCCTTGGTTTAATGTAAAGTGCATGCGTTCTTTTGATGTCGGCGTAGCAAATGGAATTAAGGCAATAGATGTATTTTTCAAATAATGGCTAAGTTCTTCTTGCTCTTCAAAGGGTAAGTCGGGAATAATTAATCCATCAATACCTAACTTAACACACTGTTGAACAAACGCTTCGACGCCATAGATAACAAGGGTATTATAATACACTAAAAAAGCAATAGGCACTTGAATAGTATTTCGAAATGTCGCTACGCATTCAAAAATTTTATAAATCGTGGTTCCTCTCTCAATCGCTCGTTGTCCGGCGGCTTGAATCACTGGTCCATCGGCTAGAGGGTCTGAAAAAGGGATACCCATCTCAATAACATCACATCCCCCTCTATAAAGAGCACTCACAATACTTGGTAAGGCTTCTATTGAAGGATCTCCTGCCGTAAAGTATCCGATAAAGCTTTTTAAATTTTGCTGTTTTTTTGTTTTTAGTACCTGTTCAATACGATTCATTTTTTTCCTCCTAGCATTCAATAGCTTTATTTGTTCAAGCGTTCCAAGTCTTTTTTTCCTTGTTCAAAATATGCCATGACCGTATGCGTATCCTTATCTCCCCGTCCAGACACGTTGATAATAACAATATCTTCTGGCTGGGTCGTTTTTATTTCTCGTATCGCCAAAGCAATGGCGTGGGCACTTTCAAGTGCCGGAATAATCCCCTCTGTCCTTGATAATTCTTCAAAAGCTTCAAGGGCTTCTTGATCTGAAACGACGGCATAACGTGCACGATTTATCGAATCAAGATAGGCATGTTCCGGTCCAATTCCCGGATAGTCTAATCCTGCTGATATCGAATGTGCCGGAATAATATTTCCATTTTCATCGGCTAAAAGTGCTGTTTTCATTCCCTGAAACACACCAATGCGACTCTCAACCTCTTTGGATAATACTACTGCATGCTTTCCACTCGCTATACCAAGACCTCCGGCTTCTGCTCCAATTAAGTCCACCTTGGTATCTTCCAAAAAGGGATAAAACATTCCCATAGCATTACTCCCACCGCCAACACAAGCATAGATACGATTAGGTAGACGCCCTTCTTGTTCAAGAATTTGCTCACGGGTTTCATCACCAATAACCCGTTGAAAATCTCGAACCATTTGCGGATAAGGATGGGGTCCTACCACGGAACCAATCACATAAAATGTATCTTCTGCTAAGCGAACCCATTCCCTGATAGCTTCATTGGTTGCGTCTTTTAATGTTGCTGTCCCTGATGAAACCGGAATCACTTGCGCTCCTAATAATTTCATTCGAAAAACATTAAGCTCTTGACGCTTTATGTCTTCTTCCCCCATAAACACACGACACTCCATACCAAAAAGGGCGGCACCCGTTGCTGCTGCAACCCCATGTTGACCTGCTCCGGTTTCAGCAATTATCTTTGTCTTTCCCATTCGTTTAGCTAAGAGGATTTGCCCCAACACATTATTGATTTTGTGGGCTCCTGTATGATTTAAATCCTCCCGTTTGAGATAAATTTTTGCTTTCTGATATTTTTCTGTTAAGCGCTTAGCAAAATATAAGGGTGCCGGTCGCCCTACATATTGCTTTAGATAATACCTATATGCATCCATAAACCCTTGGTCGTTAAGGGCCTCTTTGTATGCTTTCTCTAATTCCTTTAAAGGATTCATCAACGCTTCCGGTACATATTGTCCTCCAAATTCTCCGAATCGACTCATATCTTCAACTCCTCAAATAATTTTTTTATTCTTCCATAGGTTTTATACCCCTGTACTTCAATTCCTGAATTCACATCAATAACATTAGGTTGCACCTTGTTTATTGCTTCATGAATATTTTCTGGTCTTAGTCCCCCGGCAAGGATCATCTTACTTTGCTTAAAAAGTGTAAAGGGGATGCATGACCAATCAAACTCAACACCTGTTCCTCCATGCATATCTTGATGATAAGTATCCAACAACAGTCCTTCCACAGTTCCTAGATAGTTTTGCACCCCTTCAAAACTGGATGTACCTTCAACCTGAATGGTTTTCCACACCCTACAAGGTATTTTTTGAATATAATCCACAGTTTCCTTTCCATGTAGTTGGATAACATCCAATTTGCAAACATTCACCGCACGTAGAACTTCTTCTATCGGACTATCCACAAACACACCTACTTTTTGTATATCTTTTCGCATGGATTGAATAAGTGCCCTCGCTTGGTCAATAGACACTTGACGCTTTGAGGGTGCAAAGATAAATCCCGCATAGGCTATGGGAAACTGGTTAATGATATTAATCTCTTCCTTGGTTTTTAATCCACAAATTTTAACGTCGATAGGCATTTTTTAACTCCTTTGCACTTTGCTTAATGGATGTACTTCGCATAAAATTCTCTCCCACAAGAATTGCGTCAATATCCACATAGGATAGTACTTCGACATCAAGAGGAGATAAAATCCCACTCTCGCTAATGACAATACACTCTTTTGGAATATATTTTTCCAAGTCTAGTGTCACATCAACCTTGGTTTCAAATGTGCTAAGATTACGGTTGTTAATCCCTATAATCTCAGCTCCGGCACATACTGCTCGTTCTATTTCTTCTCGTGTATGTGTCTCTACCAAGGCATCCATCCCTAGCTCTTTTGTTAATTGTAATAAATCACCTAGCTGTGTATCTGTAAGAATATGTACAATCAATAATACTGCACTGGCACCAAGCGCTTTCGCATTGAAAATCTGTATCGGATCTATAATAAAATCTTTACACAATGTCGGTAGCGTAATGGCTCGACTAACCTCTTCCAAATAAATATCTGACCCTAGAAAATAATGTTCTTCTGTCAATACCGACACCGCATCAACGCACATTGCATACTCTTTTGCAATTGCCACCGGATGAAAATCTTCTCGAATTAAGCCTTTGGACGGCGAGGCTTTCTTAATTTCTCCAATAATGGACAGTCCCTTTTTTTGTAGAGCTTCTTTGAAGCTTGGTCGAAAACCTTGCTGTTGAATCCGCATATTTAGTTCTTGATAACTTAATTGACGCTCTTCTAGTCGTACACGTTTTTGATGGACAATCTCATGTAAATATAATGCCATCTTATCACCCCGCAATCGAAACACGTTTAAGCATATTAGTAACCTCAACGAATTCGTTTAACTTATGCATTGCTTTTCCTGTATCAAGGATATGTTCTGCCATATTGATACCCTCTTTAATTGTTGCCGCTTTTTGACACGTATAAAGCGCCGCTCCTGCATTGAGTACAAGGACGTCTCGCATTGGTCCTTTTTTTCCCTGGAATATATCTAATAGAATCTGAGCATTGGTTGTACTGTCACCACCAACAATGGTGCTTAAAGGTGCACGCTTATACCCAAAATCTTCTGGGCTTATGGTTTTAAGTGTAATCTCTCCTTCTCGAAGCTCACAAATTTTTGTCTCCGATGCAATCGTAATTTCATCAAGACCATCCATCCCATATACAACCATTGCTTGCTTAACTCCTAGCTCTTTTAAAACTTTTGCAAAAATCATAAGGAGTTGTTCATCAAAGACACCTACTAATTGATAGGATGCGCTCGCCGGATTCGCCAATGGTCCTAAAATATTAAAAATCGTACGATAGCCCAAGGTCTTTCTAACCGAACCTACATGCCGCATCGTTGCGTGGAAAATAGGTGCATATAAAAAACCCATCTGCGTTTTCTCAATACACGCTTTAACTTGCTCTGGTTGGAGTTCAATGGCAACCCCTAATGCTTCCAATACATCTGCACATCCACACTTACTGGATACGGAACGGTTACCATGTTTAACGACACAGACACCCGCTGCTGCTGAAAGAATCGCTACACCCGTACTAATGTTAAACGTTCCCAGCGCATCTCCCCCTGTCCCACAAGTATCAAGGGTTATCTCTTGAGCAAGGTCTATCGTCATGGCCTTTTGCCTTAACACCCGTGCCCCAGCAATAATTTCAGCCACTGCTTCTTTTTTCATTTTGAGGGCTGTCAAAAAGCTTCCTGCAAGAACCGGGTCTATGGTTCCACTCATTAACCCTTCCATAACCTTTGTCATCTCATCCATTGTTAAATCTTCACCTGACATGATTTTTTCAATATATTCTTTCATGCACAAACCTCCTTAACTAAGCAATAAAAAGTTTCGAATTATATCCATCCCTTGAGTTGTCAATAATGACTCCGGATGGAACTGCAATCCATAAACCGGATAGTCTTCATGTTTCATAGCCATGATTTCATCTTCATACATACTAAGAACCTTCAACTCCTTGGGCAATGTATGCCGATCTACAATAAGAGAATGGTATCGCGCCACATGGATCGGTCCTTCAATTCCATTAAAAATCGGATCTGGGTCAAAGTTAATGCAACTTGATTTTCCATGATAGAGTACGTTTGCATGCTTGACTATACCCCCAAAGGCTTCTCCAATACTTTGGTGTCCAAGACATATGCCAAGGATTGGGATCTTATCATAAAATTGTTGAATAACCTCAAGACAAATCCCCGCTTCCTTTGGCGTCTTAGGACCAGGCGATAGTACAATTTGTTCAGGTGCCAGTTGTTCTATCTGCTCAATCGTTATCTCATCATTACGTACCACTTTGATGTCTTTTTTAAAGTGTCCAATATATTGATACAGATTATATGTAAAAGAATCATAATTATCGATTAACAATAGCATAGCCTACCTCCGTTCCTCCAATAGCCGCCACCAAAGCTTTAGCCTTATTTAGGGTTTCTTCATATTCTTTTTTCGGATCCGAATCAGCAACGATTCCTGCACCCGCTTGAATATGAATGATGTCATCTTTGATAACCATCGTGCGTATAGCAATGCACATGTCCATATTCCCGTTAAACCCAAAGTACCCAATGGCACCACCATAGATTCCCCGCCGTTTATTTTCCAGTTCATCAATAATTTCCATTGCCCTGATTTTAGGAGCTCCAGACAAGGTTCCTGCTGGTAAAAAACTCATCAATACTTCAAACATACTCATACCCTCTCGCCGTTTCCCAGAGACTAGGGAAACCAAATGCATCACATGCGAATAATGATGTACTTCCATCAATGCCTCAATCTTTACGGAATCAATTTCAGCAATTCTTCCCATATCATTGCGTCCAAGATCGACTAACATCATATGTTCTGCCCGCTCTTTTTCATCCTCAAGTAACGCCTTAGCCAACGCAGTATTTTCCTCATCGGTTGCACCTAATTTTCTCGTCCCGGCTATCGGACACGTGCGAATGCAGTCTTTTTTGATGGAGACTAACATTTCTGGCGAGCTCCCCACAATCGCATAGTCACCCATATTAAAGTAATATAAATATGGAGAAGGATTAACCTGTCTTAGCTTGCGATAGAGGTTAAATGTATTCACATGTTGACTTTTCCCGCTTAATCGCTGGGATAGGACAACTTGAAAAATATCCCCTTCATAAATATAGCGCTTTGCTTGATGTACTGCCTTGATGTAGGCTTGTTCACTCATATTCGTTGTAAATTCTACCTCTATAGGTGCACATGTCTTACTTAAATTAAGAGGTTCATGCAACTGTGCTTGCATACGGTCAAAGCGCTTTTCACTGCGTTTTTGTCCTTCCTCATCATCACTATCGAGACAAATCATATGTATCTGATGGCGGTAATGGTCATAGGCAATAAGCTCTTTAACAAACAGTAGATGCGCATCGGGTGTACCAATAGTATCTGGATTATTATCGGGAAGCACCTCATAATCACGAATCATATCATATCCTACTGTTCCGACAGCTCCCCCAATAAATGGCAACTGGGTCGTATTACATACTTTAATATCATCCATCATCGTTTTGACATGCTCTAATCCTCGTCCATAGGTGACTTGCGTTATATCCTCTGTTGTTGTTTCAATACGGTCTCGATAAATACGAATTTGCATATATGGATTAGCTGCCATAAATGAATAGCGTCCCTTAGGTTGCTCTTTGCTTTCAAGTAAAAAACCAACCTGTGTATGTACATATTTTGAGTAAATAGAAATCGGTGTCTCCGTGTCTCCTGAAAGTTTTCGTTCATACGTTCTTAACTTCATCTTCATCATCGTCATCCTCCTCTTTAACTTAAAAAAAGACATATTCACCCCTTCCTTGGGACGAATATGTCTTCGCTATGCCACCCAAAATGGTACAAAAAAAACACTTCGTTTGAGACGAAATGTTCATAAGCCACTCAAAGTCATTCTGTACGGATGAATCATCAATGCTTCATCGATACTATATCTCTGTAACGGGAGAACCCGGCATCGGATACTGAACTTCACCTAGCATCTCATGGAACCATTCACTAACACTGTATGTACCGTACCTCACACCACCGACGGCTCGCTGAACATCTTAATCTTAGCTACTTTTTCCACTCGTAGATATTGTCTACTATAATTAAAAAAAGTATAGCACAATTCTTTACCACTGTAAAGCGATAATTCTTTTTTTTTAAGAACAAAAGAAGCCAAGTCAATAATGACAAGGCTTCCCAGCTTTTATAACACTATTTTCATTCATTAAATGAAGATGGACTCAGATATTTTTTAGGGCTATACGCCATACCTTCTTGGTATTTAATCGTAACATAAAGGACTTCTTGTCCATTGGAAAGCTTTGCATAACATATACCATCATCATCAAATTTTTGGGTAATATCAATTTTTTGATCAAAGTAATCAATCCAAACCGAACCGTCCTCTTCATATCGCACATCCGGATCATTGAGGTGATCTATAATCTCCTCTTGTGTCAATGGGCGTTCACTTCCATCCGCATTAATGGCCACGCCTCCGCCTCCCTGGTTAATCGTTTTGCCTTCACTGTCTACATATTCCATTGCATAGCTTCCATCAGCTTCAAACTCAATACTGACTTCTGTCTGATCCCCGTCTATCCATAGTTGAAGTGTACGCTGGATTCCACCCAAATCAGTTGCATACGCAACGGATGAGCCTCCGACTAAAAGTATACAGGCAACAATACCTGCAATCATTTGATTAAATCTTTGCTTTTTGTTTGTCATTGTTTTTACCTCCAAAGAAAAGTCATCCGAGATATGCACTCCTGAAAACGCCTGCTTATATTTTTCCTTATTCGTCATCTTCCCATACCTCCTTTAATGTGTTTTTTAGCAACTTTCTTCCACGTGACAATCTGACCTTTACATTGCTCTCAGAAATTTTTAAAATACTGGCAATGTCTTTGATAGCGTAGTCTTCGTAATAGAACAAATGAATAACAACTCGGTATTTTTCCGGCAGTTTAATGACCGTATCAAATAGTTCAAAAGACTCTGATGATTCAAAAGTCAGTGTTTCCATATAGTTTTCCAACGGCTCTATTTTACGTCTAAAAAAAGTTAGGTTTTTATTCTTTGCTTTATTGATTGCTACCCTTATAAGCCATGCACGTATGTGTTGCTCTGTTTCAAATTCTTTTTTAAATGTTATATACTGAATGAAGGTATCTTGAACAACATCTTCTGCATCCTGAATATTTTTGCAAATGTTAAATGCAATAACATACAAGTTATTCTTATACGTTTCAATCAGTATCTCTACTGGTTGTCTCATGAGCTTACTCCTTTGTTGTTAAAAAGCTTTTCACTAATAATACAAACGAACCCTTTAAAAGGTTACACTTTCTATTTAAAAAATATGATTGCTTGTAATTATCATCCAAATATTATAAAATACAGGTATTGTTCCTCATTATTTTGTGTATAACCACCAATTTTTTAGTTAACATGGACTTAAATATGACTCAGGATGGTGAAAGTATGAAACTCATCAAGCAAAAAGCAAATTTGATATGGATTCGTTCATTTATTATTGTCATTATTCTAATACTCATTGTCATTTCTATTTTGACAACTTGGACTATTCACCGTTTCAAAGAAGAAATCATTGGCTTAAATTATAACCTCATGTTAAAAGTACAGCAAAACATTGAAACAAATCTTATGGAAATTGAAAAAATCACTTCCATGCTTGAACTAGATTCTACCAATCTCGCTATTAAAAAATCCACAGCCTACGAGACATTAAACCAAGAGGAACTTTTTCAATTTCACCATCAAATCAATAATTATAAGATTTCAAACCGCTTTATCTCTAACATCTATATCTATTATCCAAAAATTGATCTAATTGTCAGTGATAAAGGTATTTATCCCTCGAAATCCTATTACCTTCTATACAATAATTTAAACCGTGAAGGATATAACACATGGTTATCCAACGTAGCCTCTACTAGTGATAAAGGATATTATATCCGTCAAAAAAATGGAGACGCTCTCTTATATATGCATTCCCAATTACCTTATAACATTGCATCCAAAAAAGATGCCATATTAACCATTGAAATTAATCAAGATGAGCTCTTAACTGCTTTGTATGTGGACAGTGATATACGTGTTGATTCACATACCACACTTTTTGATTCATCCAATACTAATGTCTCCTTTTTTGGTAATACAACCGCACTTGAGTTATTACGTAATGTGCCTGAAAGTTTTTTACATAATGATGGTATCTATGAATATCACCGCAACTTCATTATTACACAAACGTCAAGGTATTCAAACATTCATTATTTAACCTGGTTAAATAGTGCAGAAATACTAGCTATAACCCATAATATTCGTTTTATTTCATATGTATCCATTATCATTTGTCTACTTATCGGCGCCTATATCTCAATACGATTAACTCAACATAACAACATTCCGTTATATGGAATCTTGGAAAAACTCTCTCAAACCAATCCAAATTGCGGTAAAGACGCCATTAACGAATATGACCTTATCAATTTTGAAATTGATACAATGACTGTACAAAACCTTAAAAATAGGGAACGTCTTAATCATCAGCAAACCTTAATTGAAAGCCTCTTTTTAAGCAGCATTCTAGACCGTAGTCTTTTGGAAAAATCTATGATTACCAATAAAGCCAAACATTATGATGTTGTCTTTGAATATGATTTTTTCCAAGTGCTACTCATCCGCCCCATCTTTGATGAAACCATGGATCTTCAACTGTTTCAGACCCACTTATTTAGTGGCTTGGAATACTTGCAACACACCTATGGCGATATGTATATTATCGGAACATTATATAATAAAGATTTGGTCTACTTAATCAATAGCCCACAAAAGAACTCCGCTCATACGATAGAAGAGATGGCAACTAATGTTCTTCCTTTGTTCTCTGAACTTGGAGAGTGCATTGCCTGTCTTGGGCAAGCCTATCACGGTATGGAGTCAATTGGAAATAGTTATGCCGAAGCCTTGGAGGTTGCACCACAGCATGTTAGGTCCTCCCAAAATCTCTACATTTATGACCCATCGACTTGTCCTCAAGCAAGTCCCTCAAAAAAAATCACTTTGAGCACACCAGAAAAAGCCAAACGCTATATTGATGCCCACTATACGGATCCACTTCTTGGTTTGTATTTAATCGCAGATAAACTCAAGGTCAGCAATACCCATCTATCCTCTTGCTTTAAAGAGACTTTCGGGATTGGTATAATTCAATATATCAATCAGCGTCGCATTGATTACGCCAAAGAACTCATTTTGACAAGCGATCTTCTTGTCAAAGATATTGCTCAGCACGTTGGATTTTCAAGTGACATCAGCTTTATTCGCGTGTTTAAGCAATATGAAAAAACCACCCCCGGAAAGTTTAAGGATAAAAATACCCACTAACAATTTTTCCGATAAGGCGATTTTCCTATGCATTTCATATAAATTATTGTTTATTTACACAGAATAATTGTTTATTTTTATAGGCTGTTATTGTTGCTCAAGCTTTATATAGCAAGGCTTTAGGCAACTTGTATAAATCAAGAATTATGTTTATTTACATGAACACGTATTATGAATAGTATAGATACTGAGTAACAGCATTTTAATCAATCTATCTATGAAAGGATGTTATTATGAAAAAGTATCTAAGTATTATTATGGTAGGTGTTCTTTTATTACTCACCTTGACAAACTGCACACCAAAAGAAGTCCCTTCTGATGACACATCAAAGGAAACCACCTCTCAATCAGCATCATCCTCAACCGCTTCCCAAGATAAAGAAAAGACGGAACTGGTCTTATGGATGCCCCCATTTGGCACAGAAGATGCCCTCGATAAAAGCTTTTGGGAAGATAACCTAAGTGATTTTGCCACACAAAATAATGTGGAGCTAACTGTAGAAATCGTTCCTTGGGGAAATTACGAAGAAAAATACTTAACCGGAATCACCTCCGGTTCCGGTCCAGATGTAGGTTATATGTATATTGAAATGATTAGTGACTTTATTAATATGGGAGCTATCGAACCTCTTGATAGCTATATTACCCAAGAGGACCGTGAGAATTACTTATATCTTGATAAGGGATTTATCCAAGGCCAACAATATACACTCCCAATTATTGTAGGAAATGCCCGAATCTTAGTAGGCAATATGGACTTACTTAATGATGCCGGTATTACCGAGGTTCCAACGACATGGGACGAACTGATTGCAACCGGAAAAATACTCCGTGAAAAAACACCGGATATCATCCCATTTGCCCAACCTTGGGGCGAGCCTGCCATTGGCGCCTTAAATTCCCTATACTATCCTTATCTATGGCAAGCCGGTGGTGAAATTTTCACAGACGACGCAAGTAAACTTGCTCTCGATTCCCCCGAAGCTTTAGAAGCCACCCAATTTTTATATGACTTACGCTTTAAACATGATATTATCTCTGAAAATGCTATGTCCTATACAAATAACGATGTCATTGCATTACTCAACGATGAAAAAGTAGCCTTAACAGTGATTGATTGTACCAACGCCGCAAAACTTGGTGATCAAGGGATTAATTGGGACTTTGTTCCATTCTTAACCAACAAATCCGGCGGAACCTTCGTCGCTGCTGACGCACTCATTATGACCAGTAATTCAGACAACAAGGAATTAGCAGCAAAATTGATGAAAACCATGACAAGTGGTGATATTATGACAAAATTCCATCACGAATTAGCCATGTTCCCTCCTGTAGCAAAGGATGAAGAATATAATGATCATGCAGAATTTAAAGATATGTATGCCAATAATGCCGCCGATTTACGCACTCTACCTGCTGTTGCCGGTTCCTTTAAGGCCTATGACTCTCTTTATAAAAATCTACAATTAATGATGATGGGTGAGCTTTCACCGGAAGAGGCCCTAAGCTATAGTGTTGAATACTCTGAAAATGTACTTAGCAACTAAATTCAACTACTGATATCCATTTAAAGTCATATGAAGCCCTTTCATATGGCTTTAAACATCATGATTGATAAGAGAGGACCTAACAGATATGAAAAATCAACAAAAGCAAGCCCTATATGGATATCTATATATTGCTCCAAGCCTTATACTGATTTCCATCTTTTCACTAATACCTATTTTGATGACCCTATACTTTAGTTTCACAGACTACAATATTATCCAGGCACCCACATTCACCGGATTAAAAAATTATATTCGAATGCTTGGTGACCCCTTTGTCGTCTCATCAATGAAGAACACCTTTATCTTCACCCTTTTTGTGGTACCGACACAAACCATCCTTTCCATGGTAATTGCCTCGGTACTTGCACACAAATTCCAAAATAAACTTGGTGGGTTTATCAAGAGTTCTCTTTTTATTCCGGTGATTTCTTCAACCATTCTTGTCGGAACCCTTTGGAGCTTTCTTCTGGCTACAGATACAGGCATTATCAATACTTTTCTTGCATTGATTGGTCTAGATAAGGTCAACTGGCTGGGTACCAAGTTCACCTCCCTGTTGAGTGTATGCCTCGTCTCTATTTGGAAAAATGTCGGCTATTTTCTAGTCATCTTTTATGCAGGCATCATGGAAATTCCTAAGATGCTTTATGAATCCGGGCAAGTGGACGGTGCCAATAAATACCAACAATTTTGGTATATCACCATGCCCATGTTAAAGCCTATTACCTTCCTTGTTGTAACCCTAGGAACCATTTGGTCGTTTCAAATCTTTGACCTCGTATATGTCATGACCGGTGGTGGACCCGGTCGTTCGACAATTACTTTGGTTATGACCATCTATAATACAGCCTTCAAAGAATTTAGTATGGGCTATGCCAGTACAATTTCTCTGCTGCTGCTTGTTTTTATTGTCATCATATCCAGCATTCAAAAACTTTTGTTTAAAGATAATTATTAAAGGAGATCAACGATTTTGAATAAAAACACACGAAAAATAAGCCTAAACTATATGATTCTGGTGACGCTTCTGATGTTGATTGCCCTTTTTGCAATAACACCATTTGCCTATATGCTAATCACATCCCTGCGTCAAACCAGTTCCCTTGATTTGGACATCCAATTTAACGCCTTGGATTTTACCAACTATTCTCGGGTCGTTAAAAATTTTAATCTGTTGACCAATTTTAAAAACAGCCTCATCGTCACCGTTTGTTCTTGTTTGCTCAATGCCATCATCGCATCCATGGCTGCCTATGGTTTTGCAAAAAAAAACTTTCCGGGTAATAAGTTTCTGTTCAATATTTACCTGATTACGCTGATGATTCCGGGACAAGTCACACTGATTCCAGTATTTACTATTATGCGAAAGTTAAATATGCTCAATACCTATCCTGCATTAATCATTCCGATTCTCAATGCTTTTGGGGTGTTTTTAATCAAGCAATTTATGGAATCCTTACCGGATGAGCTTCTCGAAGCCGCTAGAATTGATGGATGCTCTGAATTTAGAATTTTTTATCTAATTGTCATCCCCATTATCAAGCCTGTTCTCGTATCATTGACCGTCTTTACCTTTATTACCTCTTGGAATGATTTTATATGGCCTTTAGTCATTGCAACCGATAGCAAGATGCATACCTTAACGCTTGCCATATCAACCCTCAAAGGAAGCTACTCAACCAACTACGGCCTAGTTATGGCCGGTTCCACTATTGCATTTTTACCCCCGTTTATATTGTATATTTTTTTACAAAAACAATTTATTGAAGGTATTGCAATGAGTGGAATCAAAGGATAATCACATAAAAAGGAGATTTTGACTATGAAAGATTTTGAATTTTTGCTCGTTAGTTCCTTAGAAAAAGTTTTTCCTCACCAAAGACCCCAACCTCTCCATGCCTCTCCATCACTAACATGCTTAAAAAACGATCCACTATCCGTTCAACTAGCTTATACCTTTCATAAAAGTTTAACCGGCGTACCAAGGGATAAGATTCATGTATCTGTTACATGTGAGACTATACCAGATATTCTTATACGCACCGTCGACTATGTGCCCTCACTTTTGCCCGCCTATGAAGCCTACGATGACAACTACCTGACTACGCGTCCTGGTGTCTTTCCTGATTTACTAACTCCGATAGCGTCTGATACAAAGCTTATGGTTATCCCTGGACAATGGCGTTGTCTATGGATTGATATTATACCCAATCAAAAGACTCTTCCCATGACTCACCGTATCAAGATTCATATCACCGATGAGGCGAATCAGACCTTATGGACTAAAGAGTTATGCCTTGATGTCATTGATGCCTTGTTGCCTGAACAACAACTCATTCATACCGAATGGTTTCACGCTGATTGTCTCGCTGATTATTATGGAGTGGAAGTCTTTAGTCCGACCCATTGGGAGATTATTGACCACTTCATCGCAACGGCATCACGCCATGGAATGAATATGCTTTTGACCCCTATCTTCACACCACCACTCGATACAGCCATCGGCGGTGAACGAACGACCGTCCAGCTCATTGATGTTTATCTTGAAAATGATAGTTATCGTTTTGATTTTAATAAGCTTCTTCAATGGATACACTTATGCCAAAAAAATGGCATCAAATACCTTGAGATTGCCCATCTTTTTACACAATGGGGGGCAAAATACACACCAAAAATCATGGCCTATAAGGATGATCAATACGTTCAGATTTTTGGCTGGGACGTCCCTGCAACCAGCCCATCCTATCAAAACTTTATGGACAGTTTTCTTCCACAGCTCTTAGCGACACTGAAAAAAGAAGGTTTTACACAAGAAAACACTTATTTTCACATATCCGATGAACCAACGTCTGAACATTTAGACTCCTATCAAGCCGCCAAAGCCGTGGTAGCACATCACCTCGAAGGCTACCCGATAATTGATGCCCTAAGTAGTTATGACTTTTACCAAAAAGGTCTTATACCTAAGCCGATTCCTGCCAATGATCATATTCAGCCTTTTTTAGACAATGCTGTTGCTAATTTATGGGTCTACTATTGCTGCGCACAAAATATCAATGTCTGCAACCGTTTTATGTCCATGCCTTCCGCAAGGAATCGTATTCTTGGCGTTTTACTTTATGTCTTTGATATTGAAGGTTTTTTACACTGGGGGTATAACTTCTATAGCACACAATACTCCGTAAAAAAAATCAACCCCTATTGTGTTACGGATGCAGGAGAAGCTTTTCCTTCAGGTGATCCTTTTCTGGTCTATCCCGGCAAAGACTATAAGCCTCAAGAATCCATTCGCCTCATGGTTTTGTCCGAAGCGATGCGTGATCTTCGTGCCTTACGCCTTTTAGAATCCCTCACTAGCCGCACCTATGTTCTTGAACTTGTTCATAAAGACCTTGATATGCCAATAACATTTAATCAATATCCAAAAAGTCCAACCTACATCGAAAAATTGAGAAATGCTATTAATCGAACCATCGAAAAAAAACTTTCATAAAATCCGCACACCCTAAAAAACCAGTACCCTATAAGAAGATACTTTTGTCTTCTTAGCGGCACTGGTTTTATCTTTCAGCTTATACAATATTTCCTTAAACTAACTAAATAGATTCATGACCTTATTTGTCCATCTTAGGGCTTTAAGATATCCATCGGATAGCAACTCACAATCCATGTTGATCTTCGTTGCCAAGTCCGCCACTTCAACCCATTTTCCTTTTTCATAGGCCATGATTAGTTGACATATGATGGCAAACTTTCCCTCTTTATACACCAATGCATCATAAATATTTTCCGGCAATAACATACCTTCAAGTGCGGATGCCATAGACTGCTCTAAAAGGACATCCAACATGCTAAACAGACACATCATGGCTATTTGATCACTATATGCATTAAGGCTACTGTGTTGCGCAATATACTCACTAAACTTAGCTCTGATTAATGACAGACGCGTAAGTTCTGCCGGCTTTTCTTGGGAAAACTCTTGTAGCATTAAGACATTGATCCATCGTTCTAATTCCTTAAATCCCATGACCAGCAAAATTTTCTTGATGGAATTATACATGTCATTTTCTTTTTTATGACTCATCACTTTTAGCAAGCGATACGCTAAATTTAAGTCGGATACAATAATCGCTGTTATTCTGTCAAACGATGGCTCTTCTTGTTGAAGCTCATGAATAATTTGAGAATACTGAACTTTAGACGATTGCTTGATATTAGAATTTCCTATGATTTTTGGCTTACTAAAAAAAAAGCCTTGGAATAGGTGAAATCCCATTTCTTTAGCCTTTTGAAATTCTTCATTTGTTTCGATTTTCTCTGCTAAGATGATTTTGTGTTGGGATAACGCTTCCTTTACATCGTGTTGAATGGTTTCTAGAGGGGTAATCATAATATCATATTTGATGATATCAGCAATGGGAACGATCGGATAATCAAGATAACTTTTATCAAAATCATCTAATGCGATTTTATAACCTAATTTTTTCAGATCGTGAAGGCGCCTGATAAACGCCTCATCAACCTCTACGGTCTCAAGAACCTCTATAACAAGTGTCTCCGGGTCAATTAATTCCATACCCTCTGACATGATAAAATCATAATCAAAATTGACAAAGGCTTTGGAGGTTCCGACAATTTGTTCTATTCCATTTTCAAACAAGCCTCCCACAACAGATGCTGTCGCCGAAATCGATGAAGACTGGTTAAACTGTTGACTATTCACATCTGCCCTAAACAAGAGCTCATAACCATATATCTTCAAGTCTTTATTAAAAATTGGTTGCCTAGCTATAAACATAAACCTACTCCTTGCAATAATAACATATCTATATTGAGAGAAGTATACCACTTATATCAATTGATTGCTAGGGAACAATTGTTGCTTAGCATCGCTTAATATACAAACACACTATCGCGTGAATTGAAAAATCGATGAAATCCAAGTATAATATATCATAGAATAAACATAAAGGTAGGTATCGTATCGATGAAAAAAGTCGGAGTCATTTTTACAGGCGGAACTATATCCATGAAAGTTGATGAACGCCTCTCTGCAGCTATTCCAGCTATGAGTAGCGAAGAAATCATGTCCATGGTTACGAACATTGATCAAATCGCTGAAATTGAAGTTATCCAGTTTGCCCGTATTCCCGGTCCACATATGACGCCGGATTTGATGTTAGCGCTTTCACAGTGTATTCAAACTGCATTATTAAGGGATGATATCTGCGGCATAATTGTCACCCACGGAACAGATACACTCGAAGAAACTGCATATTTTTTGGACCTAAACATTCAAAGTCACAAACCGATTGTCGTCGTTGGTTCTATGCGCAATGCTTCTGAACTTGGTTATGACGGTCCAAGTAATCTATCAGCAGCCATCTGTACAGCTGTAGCACCCGATTCACAAAACAAAGGTGTCCTTGTTGTCCTTAATAATGAAGTCAACGCTGCTTCTGAGGTAACCAAAACCCATACTATGAGCCTTGACACTTTTAAGTCTCCAACCTTCGGTCCTTTGGGTATTGTTGATAATAATAAAGTTATCTATTATCGAAAAAAAACACCTACACAACATATTCTTAGCGATACCATCGTAAATGATGTAGCGCTTATAAAAACGTGTGCAGGTATGGATGATGGTTATATTCATTATTGTCTCTCAAAAGGCGTGAAAGGGATTGTTCTTGAAGCCATGGGTCGTGGTAATATTCCCCCGTCGATGCTTGGTGGTCTAACGTCTGCCTTACAGCAAAAAATTCCTGTGCTCATTGTTTCAAGATGTCCCATGGGACGTGTTCTAGATTCCTATGGCTACGAAGGTGGCGGTAAAATGCTTCGCAATCTTGGTGCGATTTTTGCCGGAGACCTCAATGGACAAAAAGCCCGAATCAAACTGATGCTCATCCTTAGTCAAACCTCAGATTTAGAACGTATTCGCAAACTCTTTGAAGATGAATTTTATGGTTAAATTGTAACCACCGATTCAACCTGCTGAGTGATATCGACAATTTCTTCCATCCCGCTAACTCTACCAACTTTTATAGTATCAGATAATCCATAAAAATCAATACAGGTACCACAGGCAATAAGATCAACGCCTGCATCTTGTAGACCATTAAGCGCATCTAAATACATGGAGCCTTCTGCTAGAAGTTTGACTGCCGAATTATAAAATATGATGGCATGAGGTTTTTCTTTGCGGATCCACACTTTTTTTAGAAAAGCTCCCATCAGCTTATGACCTAATTCGTCATCTCCATGTCCCATAAATTCATTGTTCAAGATATACACTGTTTTCATCTTTTTTCATCCTTTCGTATTGTTTTTCTATTTATTTTCTGTAGAATTTTATTATTTTTTGTATTAGTCATTGGTAAAATGGGCATATACCTCTCTCTTATTCATATGCCGTGAAGCTGCAATTTGCTTTATGGCCTCTTTTTTAGATAACCCTTGGTCTAATAATGCTTCCATCTGTTCTTCAAGAGAAATCGATGCATATTCCTCTTGCTCTATGTGCTCACGCTCTTGTTCTGACATGCCTGCAACCACCAACACGTATTCGCCTTTTGGATCTGTCTGGGTATAATAATCCATGGCTTCTCCCAAGGTCATCTTTTTAACCTCTTCATACATTTTGGTCAATTCCCGAACAAGACTTATGGAACGCTTAGCTCCAAACGCATTCGCAAAATCTTTTAATGTTGCCTTCAAGCGATGGGGCGCCTCATAAAAAACCAGCGTTCGCGTATCTGTCGCTAGTAAGTCCAATCGGATTTTTCGCTCCTTTTTTTTTGTCGGTAAAAAACCTTCAAAAATCATCCGATTGGTATTTTGCCCAGATAGCACCACTGCATTTGCAAAAGCGACTGGTCCTGGAACAATGGTATAGGGAATCTGGTGTTCTTGACATAATGTAACCAAATAACTACCTGGGTCAGAGATTCCGGGAGTACCTGCATCTGTAACTAATCCTACCGCTTTACCTTCGTTTAAATCCTGAATAATAGATTCTGCTTTTGTATATTGATTATGTTCATGATAAGAAATCAATTTTTTTGAAATATTAAAGTGGTTTAATAATTTTATGGAATGGCGCGTATCTTCCGCCAGAATATAATCAACCGCCTCTAATGTTTTTACTGCACGAAAACTCATATCATCTAAATTTCCAATAGGCGTTGCAATCAAATAAAGCTTTCCTTGAACTATTTCATTCATTGGTAGGCAACTCCTTTCCATAGATTTTATATATCTCCGAACTATATTGATTTTTATCTGAATAAATAATTAATGGTGGATGAACTTTTAACAATGGATTGCCTCCACGTATGGCTTCAATTAAAACCATCGTTGCTTCTTTGTGTGCATAGGAATGCACCATGCGAATCTGTTTTGGCTCTAGTCGATGTTTTTTTAGTGTTGCAAAAATTTCCATTAACCGTTGAGGACGATGCACCATATAAAACCGTCCACCTACACGAAGCAGTTTTGATGCATTATAGATCACATCTTCAAGAGAGCAAAGTATCTCATGACGTGCAATCGCTTTTGCCGAGGATGGATTCATCAACCCTTTACCGGAGTTCATATATGGTGGATTTGATGTTATAACATCAAACGTAGATAAAGGAAACAGCTGAGCCGCTTCCTTTATATCACCATGTAGAATTGTTACTTTGTCGGCTTGTCCGTTCATCTGAACACTTCGTCTTGCCATGTCGACAAATTCTTCTTGAATTTCTAATCCCATATAGGCCTTTCCCTTGGTTTTAGCTTCAAGAAGAATCGGGATAATCCCAGTTCCTGTTCCCATATCAAGTACAGTTTCTGCTTCTTTTACTTTTGCAAAATCACTCAGCAAAACTGCATCCATTCCAAAACAAAAGCCTTCTTTATTTTGTATGATACGATAATTTTGAATATGTAAATCATCCACACGTTCCGTTTTATTTCGTTCCATAAACTTGCTCCAGCATTAATCTTCTAATTTTTTATCACTTTCATGTGCTTCAAGCTTTTCTAACTTTTTCAACTCTAGATACTCTTCTTTTGGTAAACGGGCATTTTTATTTCCACGCTTTTTCTTAATCTTGAGCTCATCGAGTTTAAACTCAACAATATCGACATTATTATCTGTACGAATAACCGTTTTTACAAGTTGTCGAATAATGTTAACATGCTTTACTTCAGCTTCAACGCCACCTGGTGTAATAACGATATCACCAATGTTTGGCAGTTTTTTATTCAGTTCCACATACGTCTCTTCTTCATATTTTAGGCAACACATCAATCGTCCACAGACTCCAGATATTTTTGTCGGATTAAGCGATAAATTTTGTTCTTTTGCCATTTTAATAGACACTGGATGAAAATCAGATAAGTGGCTAAAGCAACATAACGGGCGTCCACAAATACCAATACTGCCCATCATTTTTGTCTCGTCACGCACACCAATTTGTCTTAATTCAATACGTGTCTTAAATACCGAAGCCAAATCTTTAACCAATTCTCTAAAATCCACACGCCCATCTGCTGTAAAATAGAAAAGTAGCTTATTCTTATCAAAGGTATACTCGCAATCAATAAGCTTCATCTCCAACTTATGCTTTTTGATTTTTTCAAGGCATATCTTTGCTGCTTCTTTTTCTTCTTGTTTATTGATGGATTCTTGAGCATCATCTTCTTCTGTCGCTATTCGCATTACTTTTTTTAACGGATGTACCACTTCTTCATCAGGGACTTCCATAATTCCTTTAACCACTTTACCGTATTCAACCCCTCGGGCTGTCTCAACGATAACGTGTTCATTTTCTTGTATGTTTAATTCATCAGGGTCAAAATAATATATCTTACCCGCTTTTCGAAAGCGAACACCTATGACTTTTATCATGTCATTTCCTCCAAAATCTATTGCATTATTGTTCCATATTGGTTAGCATCACCGTTACTGCTAATGAATAGTTCACATTGAGCCGGAGTTGATTAATCAGTGTGTAACTATTATATACAAGCCGAATCAATCGGCTAGCATTCACCCTTTGACTCAGCCGGATAATTTCTTGTTCAATATCTTTATGGATAATATTATCGATATCTTGGGTCCCATGATAGTACAAAATATCTCTGCTCAAACTAATCAATATATCAATATTTTCTAAAATATCCGCTTTGATCTCTTCAAAGAGTTGCACAACCTCTATTATATCATAATCTTTCCCATTTATAAATATTTCTAAACACTTGAGCATATTTTGTCGTTGGGTTGTAAAGTTTTCTGATTCTTTTAAGATTAATGCCTTTCCAAGATTTCCTCTTGAAAAAGACCCATATACTCTAGCTTGAGTATAGTTCATCCCATATTGTGTCGATAAATATTCTTCAATTTGCTTGGTACTAATTGGTTTTAAAGACATCTTCACTGAACGGGATAGAATGGTTTGCAAAAATTTATGGCTATTGGAAGATACCAAGAAAAACAACCCATATTCTGGCGGTTCTTCGATAGTTTTTAATATACTATTTTGAGCTTGAACCGTCATAAGTTCTGCCTGCTCAATAATATAAATCTTATACTTACTTTGATATGGGCGTACTTTAATATCTTTGACAACTTGCTCGCGTATATCTGTAACACCATATCCTGTTTTTTTTGTTGGGCGTACATAAGCAATATCCGGATGATTCCCCGATTCAATTTGAAGACAAGATGAGCAGACATTACATGGTCTACTTTCTTGTGGATTTTCACATTGAAGCAACTTGGAGAATGCCTTAACCAGTGTTTTCTTGCCCATGCCATCTTCACCTTCTACAATATAAGCATGAGACACTTTCCCAGTTAAAAAAGCATTCTCCATATGTTTTATTATATTCTCATGTCCAACAATTTCATCAAATGAATACATTTATTCTACCTCTATATGACCATGTCGAGTAGCAATCCTCTAATTTCATCGACTTTTCCTAAGATGTTCAAATGATTTTTTTCATCTTTAATAAGTTCTTGTGCCAATTCATCTAGGTTCTTATCTACAAGTTTTACGATACCATAGACACGGTGTCGTCCTCTGCGGTCCAAAAAATTCTCTCGCGAAAATTGATGTGAGTGTGTAACCACTTCATTGATAAACTCTTTAATGGTTTCGCGATATTTGCGCATATCACGCACATCCATATGCTTGGAAATCTTATTTCCTTGTTCGGTAATCGATTCAATCATACTATTGAGCTTTGATTGCAATTGTGCTTCATCCACTTTACTCAAAAGCGTAAATTTAAAATCACTTTTTGGCGCATCATTATTTTTTGATGCACTCTCAATATTTTGTACATTTTGAACCGAGTTTACTTTCACATCCATAAGATTTCCTCCAAATAAAAACTGACTAAACTTTTAAGTATTGATCCACATCCAGCACAAAAATCGTTGCCCCACCGACGGTAATTTCAACAGGATATGCCAACATATTATCCGGCACATTCGACACTGGCGGGTTAACAAGGGACATTTTTTTACTGGTTTTGCATATCTCTTTGATAAGTTCAACGACTTTATCAACTTTATCTTTTTCAACCCCAACAAAAAGGGTTGTATTTCCTGTCTTTAAGAGACCACCTGTGCTTGCCAATTTTGTTGCCATAAATCCCTCTTTTGTTAATGCTTCCATTAAACGATGGGAATCTTCATCATGAATCACTGCCATTACCATTTTCATACTATTCACTCCTCGTCATTATATTTATCGGTTATTATTCCTTTTTCTTTAAGTCCCAAAAGTATACATTGGTGAACTTCTTCAATCGACTGACTTGCATCAATATCAATCATACGCTCTTGATTAGCTTTTGCCAATTGTTTATATCCATCACGTACTTTTTGGTGAAACTGCTCTTTTTCCCCTTCGAGACGGTCTAACTCTTGCTGATTCTTCTTGCGCTCCATCCCTTGTCGGTGCTCTAAGTCTAAGAAAAATGTAATATCTGGCTGTAACCCTTTGGTTGCATATTGATTAATCGTCGCAACCATTTCTTGACCTAATTCGCGTGCCATTCCTTGATAGACAATAGATGAGTCCACAAAACGATCACATATAACAATGTCCCCTTGTTCTACTGCCGGTAAAATATATTCTGCAACATGTTGGGCTCTAGCCGCAGCATAGAGTAATGCTTCTGTCACATAATCCATCTCTTGATAATTTACATTGAGTATAATCTCTCGTATTGCTTCACTAATTCTTGTTCCTCCAGGTTCACGCGTGATACGCACGTGCTTTCCTTTTGTTTCAAAATACTCTTTTAATCGATTGATCTGTGTTGTCTTTCCCGAGCCGTCCATGCCCTCAATTGTAATAAATATGCCTTTCATATATACCTCGCAACGTGTTATTTTAGAACCTGTATTTCTCCTTTTATTATACCATAAATCTCCTTGTCATGCTTCTCTAAACCTATAAGATAATCAATAATCTCTTGAGTTATTGTTTCTCCAGGAAGTATCAAGGGAATCCCTGGTGGATATGGTATAATCATATTTCGAGAAGTATATCCTTGTGCATCCTTTAGTGCAATCCACATCCATTCACGGCTTTGTTTAGCTTGATGCATGAGCATCATTTGCTGGGGTAATTGAGTTCCTATCGCCTGATTTTTAATGATATCATCCTGCATTGTCTTATGGTCACTTCCACCAAGACATGCTTTTATCCCGTCTACAAGCTCAAGAATATCTTCTAATGTATCTGCCAATGAAGTGATTGCAACAATATGTTTTTCACCTGCCATCTCTACCTGAATCTGATGCTTGTTACGAAGTGCCTCGCTTAACCAATATCCACTAACTCCATTTTGCTGTATAACAAAAGTAAGCCGTGTAGGATCATCGCTCATCCAATATCCTCCTTGGATTGGATGTGTTTTTAATAATAATTGTAATGCATCAATCCATTGATCATACGCATAACGATGGTTATCCATATAGTCTATTCCTTGTTCAATGGAACTCATTAAAAGATATGATGGTGATGACGACTGATAAATCGCTAGATATTCTTTAAGAATTTCTCTTTCTTCATCTGAGAGTTTCTGTGTATGTAGTATCGCCGTTTGTGTAAGGCAAGGTAACGTTTTATGTGTGCTTTGAATAACATAATCCGCCCCCTGTTCAATCGCTGATTTAGGTAATTTGTCGCTAAAGGTAAAATGCGCGCCATGAGCTTCATCCACAACTAATGTTGCGCCATACGCATGCACGATATCACTAATGGCTTGAATATCTGAAGTCATACCTTCATAGGTTGGTGATGTAATAACAACTGTATGGATATCTGGATGTTCCAAAAGCATTTTTTCAATGGATTTTGGGCTAACTTCTCCATAAAACCCTTCATCTGCATAATATGAAGGGTAAATATAGTGCGCTTTTATTTGATGAAGATATATACTATTGTACACCGATTTATGACAATTTCTAGACACCAAAACAGAACCTTGTTGACGAGCGCGAGTTGCCATCGTCGCCAAGATTCCTGCTGTACTTCCATTGATTAATAAATACGTTTGAACGGATCGATATATGGTAGCGATCCGATCTTGTAACTCTTTGATAATCCCAGTAGGGTGATGCAAATCATCTGTCCCTGGAACTTCAGTAACATCCAAGGCATAAACATCCTCTAATGTTTGAAGCTTTCCATTTTTATGTCCAGGCATATGAAAAGACTTTATTTCATGGGTATATTTTTTTAATTCCTCGTACATGATGGACCTCTTTATGAAGGTTGACCTGTTTTGATGTGAATTTTTTTCTGAACTTTTATGGCTACCTCATCAAATATTCTCATCATCTCTTCAGACAAACGATTCTTTTGTGTAACTGCTCCATTAATTGGTAACTCCGCTAAAAGTTCAACTTCTTGATCTTCTAAGAATGCTTCAATATCATCGCTTTCAAATACTCGAATTTTATCATCGCAATGCGGGCATGTCATATAGCTCATATTTTCTATAACGCCAAGTACCTCTACATTTAATCGCTTGGTCATTGCAATTGCCTTTGAGACAATCATAGATACCATATCTTGAGGTACACTTACCATGACAATACCATCGAGTGGGAAGCTTTGCATGATTGTCAATGCAATGTCTCCTGTCCCAGGTGGCATATCAATGATAAGATAATCGAGTTCTCCCCAGATAACATCTTGATAAAATTGTTTGATTGTATTGGTGATAATTGGACCTCTCCATATGACAGGCTTCTTTTCTTCATCCAACAAAAAATTCAACGACATCGCTTTAAGATTTGTCTCAATCTCAACAGCTTCTAAACCATGAGGATACATTAACGCCTTTTTATCTTCTGCATTAAAAATTCTTGGAATACTTGGACCAGTAATATCTGCATCCAAAACTCCCACTTTATATCCTTGTCGATGTAACGATAGTGCAAGGTTAGCAGCAACTGTCGACTTACCAACACCGCCTTTTCCACTAAGTACACCGATAATATGTTTAAACTGATTATTGGAGTTTGTTCCTATTACTTGACATTCCGACTTGTTTTCTACATTACAACTTTCTTTTGATGAACATGAATCACAATTTGAAGCCATATGAACCTCCTTATATTTTATGTGGCATATGCCAACTATAATAATCCTATTAATATAATCTGTCAAGTCTATTATACTAGATATGTCAAGTTCTATTCATAGATACACAGCAAAAGAGACCAGTGGGCGCTGGTCTCTTTTTGAAGAATTCCCATAGGATTAGGAATATAACTAAAGGTATAAACACTATATATAAACTAGTTACCTAGCTCATACCAAATTAAAAAATCAAATATTTATCGAACATGTACGCCTTTGATTTCAAAGTCAGCATAACTTTCAACGCCATGCTCTTCTATATCAAGTCCAATATGTTCTTCTTGTGAACTTACACGTAAACCTATGATTAAATCCACTGCTTTAAACAGTATAAAGGATGTTGTAAGAACCCAAGCCGCCACAGCAGCGACACCAACCAATTGAATACCAAGTGCCGAAAAACTTCCGGTTGTAAGTAATCCATTATCTACAGAAAAGACACCTACTAAAATCGTTCCGACAGCACCAGATATACCATGGACGCCTACAGCTCCTACTGGATCATCTACTTTTAATACCTTATCAACAAATTCAATTCCAAAGACAATGACCACACCTGCAATCATCCCAATAAGGGCTGCTGCTCCCGGCGTTACCACATCACATCCAGCCGTTATTGCTACAAGACCTGCTAGTGCACCATTTAATGTCATCGAAACATCTGGCTTTTTATAACGTAACCAGGTGATAATCATTGCAACAATTGCTGCGGCTGCAGCTGACAAGTTTGTCGTGACAAAGATTCGACTAATCGCAAGGGCATCGGCTTCTGATCCTGCTGCTAATTGAGATCCCGGGTTAAAACCGAACCATCCGAACCAAAGAATAAAAACACCTAAGGCTCCAAGAGTAATACTGTGTCCAGGAATCGCATGAGATTTTCCATCTTGACTGTATTTACCTAGACGCGGTCCTAATATCGATGCACCAACAAGGGCTGCCCAACCACCTACCGAATGTACTGCGGTAGATCCAGCAAAATCATGAAATCCAATCTCTGATAACCATCCTCCACCCCAAATCCAATGCCCGGATACAGGATATATAATTAACGAAATAAAGAAACTATATACTAAATACGAAATAAACTTTGTCCGTTCTGCCATTGCTCCAGAAACAATAGTTGCTGCTGTTGCGGCAAAAACTGTTTGAAATATAAGCGCCGTATAATCACCATTAAAGAAAAAATCTGGTTTTCCAAAAATTCCACTTACACTTTCGCCATACATTAAACTATATCCCACCGTCCAAAAAATAATAGATCCAACTGAAAAATCCATAAGATTTTTCATAATAATATTACCTGCATTTTTTGAACGGGTAAATCCTGTCTCTACCATGGCAAATCCAGCTTGCATAAAAAACACCAGTGCTGCTGCGATTAGTACCCACATCGTATCTATTGCAAATTTTAATTCTTCCATATACTTTCACTCCTTTAATCTTTTTGTTTTAATCTCTGGATCCATGTTTATAATCTATAATGCTTTAACCCCTTCTTCTCCTGTACGGACCTTTATTACATTTTCAACCGGATAGATAAAAATTTTCCCATCACCAATTTCTCCTGTACGTAAAACTTTTTTTGCAACTTCAACAACTTTTTCTACAGGTACTTCACAAACAACGGTTTCAACACGAATCTTTGGGAGTAAATCAATGCTATATGGATTCCCTCTATAATACTCCGTCTTTCCTTTTTGTAAACCACAACCTAATACATGGGAAAATGTCATTCCCGTTATTCCAATTTCATTTAAAGCTTCTTTTAACACCTCTGCTTTATCTGGTCGGGTAATTATGTCCACCTTTGTTATCTTATCCATATACGAACCTCCTTAAGTTTGAAAACAAAAAAAGCCCATATAATCTAACACCTATGGGTGTAAAATCATATAGACTCCGTTGTCTAAAAAATTTAATACATCTTTGCATTAAAACGCTTTAATTTATGTTCCTTATTATACATACTCTATATTCTCTTGTCAATAACTTTTTGAATTTTTCTATTTATTATCCTGCATTTTAATATATATTTTTCGCTTTTAGTGTTCAAAAACCTTTTAAATTCAAGGTTTGTAGATAATACAAAATATAAATATGAATTATATTTATATGATTCATTCAAATGATTTTAATAGATAATATAAAAAAACACACAATCTATAACAACTGTGTGTTTAATGAGGCACCCGGGACTCGAACCCGGGACACCTAGATTAAAAGTCTAGTGCTCTAGCCGACTGAGCTAGTGCCCCATAATGCCCAGAGGCGGAATCGAACCACCGACACGAGGATTTTCAGTCCTCTGCTCTACCGACTGAGCTATCTGGGCATATATTTAATATGCTACTTAGTTGCGGAGAGAGGATTTGAACCTCTGACCTTCGGGTTATGAGCCCGACGAGCTTCCAGACTGCTCCACTCCGCGATATAGAATTTTAATGGAGGGAGAAGGATTCGAACCTTCGAAGTCGTAGACAACAGATTTACAGTCTGCCCCCTTTGGCCACTCGGGAACCCCTCCATACGATGATTATAACAATCATCAAAGCCGACGATCGGACTCGAACCGATAACCTGCTGATTACAAGTCAGCTGCTCTGCCAATTGAGCCACGTCGGCATATTTGATTTTACTGAAGTATACACTTCAAATGGGCGCAACAGGGCTCGAACCTGTGACCCCCTGCTTGTAAGGCAGGTGCTCTCCCAGCTGAGCTATGCGCCCTGGGATAATATTAAACTTACAACCATTATGTTATCACTCTTATGAAGTCTCGCAAGTAAGTTTACTTACGACCCAGAAGGGACTCGAACCCTCGACCTCCGGCGTGACAGGCCGGCGCTCTAACCAACTGAGCCACTGGGCCATACATTTACATTTTATTCTACATTCTAAAGTCAAACTTCACTTCATACACAACTCTATTAAAACTCTTAAGCTCGCTTTGGTTCAAGCCCTCGATCTATTAGTACTAGTCAGCTGAACATGTTACCATGCTTACACACCTAGCCTATCAACCTGGTCGTCTTCCAGGGATCTTACTCCATTAAGGATGAGATATCTTATCT
>Ga0207721_100054_pt1 | contig 137929 bp, 124 predicted proteins | sample TtaePargueraPR_3_FD_187756 | JGI IMG/M metagenome (GOLD analysis project Ga0207721, IMG submission 187756) | Aerobic enrichment media microbial communities from Bioluminiscent Bay, La Parguera, Puerto Rico - Tt and P2 (1) (SPAdes) | ecosystem: Environmental > Aquatic > Marine > Unclassified ... | reverse complement strand
ACCTCTTTTAATACCTCAGGGCCGTACAGATGCTGCGACCCGACCACAAACCAAAACTTATATGTCATGTGTGTTCTCCTTTTCACTTTATCGTCTCGACCGCTGCGCGCTCCACGGCAAGTCCTGCCTGATACCGCTCCATGAACGCCGCAAATCCGGCAATATCTTCAGAAATCGGTTCGACAGTTGAGCTTTAGCTGTCTGCGAACGTAGCAATCCTGAATACCCGTCCAGATATCGTCGAGCGAGTACGTCCAGATGCCGTTTTCGAGCTTGTTTTCCCAATTATGGCCGCCCGATGCGATCTGGCTGTGTGTGCTGTCGATCAGCACCGCCTTGATGCGCGTGGATCCCAGCTCAATCCCAAGGTATGTGTCACCGTTCTTTAGCGCGCTTTGAATGGTTTCTAAATCCATATTCCCTCCAAATTTAAGCCGCTCAGTATATATGGACAATCGTCCATACGGTCATGATTGAATCCATATTCAGACCCCAAAATTCACTTAATGACCTGACCCGACTTCCTGTCAATCGTAAGTGTCACAACAATCACAAATATCAAACCCTTGACAAGCTGTTGAACAGCGCTATCCAGCCCAAGCATAACCAAGCCGTTATTCAGCACACAAAAGATCAGTGTACCAATAATGATGTTTGAAAATCTCACCTTTGAGCCACCTGAAATGGGCAGGCCTCCCAGGACCAGCGCAATGAGTATCTGGATCTCCAGCTGATTTCCCGCAGTGGCTGTGATCGAACCTACTTTTATCACATTGAGAAAAGCTGCAAAACCCGTCAAAGCACCCGCAGCTATAAAAACCAGAAACTTTGTCCGATCGGTACGAATACCGGAAAATCGGGCTGCGGTTTCACCGGCGCCTATGGCTCTAAGACTAATCCCCAATTTCGTGAATCGGAAGAGCAGTGCAACGACCACCAGTACGGCAAGAGTCAATAAAACTTTGAACCAAGTATCGTTAAGCGAAGTAATACTTGTCACAGCAGCGACAGGCGAATTCGTGGTTATATAAGCACACAATCCCCGAAACAGATACATCGTGCAAATGGTGACAATAAACGACGGTATCTTAAACCTTACGTGAAAAACGCCATTAATCGCACCGATGCAGGCACCTGAAACAATACCGGCAATAACCGCCAATAGTATGCTGTAAAACGATAGAGCGCTGATGACGATTGACGTGATGCCAAGAATAGAGCCTTGGGAAAGATCCAGGCCACCCACAGTCATGACCATAAAGACACCCGTACAAGCTATCACCAGTACATAAACCTGACTAAGAATCAGACTGATGCTGTTCCCCTGAACGATCCTCATATCGGTCAGCAAAGCAAAAATGACGATTATCGTGACAAGTCCGAACAGCGGCATCAGTGTGCGAAAAACCTGCTTGTTCAGAAAACCTTTAACCTTATTGTTCTTTTCTTCTATTGTTTGTTCTGACATCAGTTCCACCCCTTTAAACCATTTTCGCGATGAGGTCTTCTTCACAAAGCTTTGGATCCCGCATCAATTCGCCGCTGATCTTGCCGTTTTTCATAATGATGATTCGATCGCTCATACCCAATAACTCCTGTATCTCCTCAGATATCATAATGATGGACTTGCCCCTGCTTTTCAAATCACTCATCAACGCGTATATATCAGCCTTCACTTTAACGTCAATTCCACGCGTCGGGCTGTCCAGAACGATAATATCGGAATCCTTGCCCAGCCAGCGCGCCAACACCACTTTTTGTTTGTTACCGCCCGAAAGATCGGAAACATACTGGTCGATACCAGTCATTTTTACACTTATCTTGTCTGCATACTTTTTTGCAAACTTGTTCATTTTTCTTGCCAACAGAATTTTTCTCTCCGCCAAATCGTCCACAGAAGGCAAACAGATATTATCACGAATGGTGTCGTTGCAGACGAGTGATTCATTGTCGCGGTCTTTGGATGCATAAGCAATATTGTGCCGGATAGCATTTTTTATAGACTTGATTTCTGTGCCGTCAGCGAGCGATACCTTTCCGCTGCGGTCATAAGACGCAGCAAAGATTGCTTTACCTAACTCATGCATTCCGCATTCGCTCAAGCCCCCGAAACCAAGAATCTCGCCTTTATGCAGTTCAAAGCTTATATCATCAAGTTCATCCGGCACGGATACGTTCTCAACCGACAGAACAACCTCGTCGGACATGGGCTGACCGTAATCGGTACGGTAATAATGACTGCCGAGCTCACGCCCAACCATCAGACGTTTCAAGTCATCCTCATTGACTTCAGAGCTTTTTACCGTGTCTATAAAGTCTCCGTCTCGAAGTACGGATATCGTATCGGTATACTCGATGACCTCCGAGAGATCGTGGGAAATGAATATAACCGTGTTTCCCTCTTCCTTAATGCGCTTTATGTGCTTGTAAAGCTCTTCACGCCCAAACTGACTTAAAGCCGTCGTTGTTTCATCTATAACAACAATCTTAGGATCAAAATAGGTCGCTTTTACGATCTCTATGAGTTTTCTGTCTTCAAAGTTATAATGATCTATCATCGTGCTCGCGTTGATATGGTTAAATCCGTATTTCTTCAGCAGCTTTGACGCCTCACGATTCATTGCGGTCGTATTTTTAATGCCGAACTTAACAAACCGGCTCTCATTGCCCAGAAAAATGTTCTCCGCTACCGTGAGCCCGGACAGAGTCCCGATCTCCTGAACGATAATGGACACACCCCTTCTGTTCGCTTCAACCTGATTCCTTATTTTTAATTCCTCTTGATCCAGAACAAATCTGCCCGCGTCTATTGGAAGTATGCCGCAAAGCATCGAGACGAATGTGGACTTGCCCGAGCCATTTTCTCCTATAAGACCTCTTATCTCGCCCTTCTCAAATGACAGCGAGACATTCTTCACAGCTCTGGTAATTCCGAATGATTTGTTTATATTTTCTGCATATAAAACTGTTTCTCCCATGCTCTTCCTCCTCATTTGATAACGGCGCCCTTAGCCGGCTTGATTGTCAAAGCAACGACTATAAGTAAAGCCGCACCGGTGATGACGTTCTGGATAGTGGTAGGAGCCCCAATAGCAATAAAGCCGTTGAATATTAAGGCAATGATAAACTCGCCAATGACAATAGCAATGATTGGCGAATTATATTTCCTGAATGCCAAGCCAAAAAAGCAGCCCATTAGTGGCGTGAAGTTAAACTCCATCGACCCCATACCCGTTATGGCCCTCATCGAAGTGCCGTAACTGACCACTAGGATTGCCATAACCCCGACCAGAAGGTGCAGTAAAACAAAACCGATGAGTTTATATTTATTCACGTTGATACCCATATTCTTCGCTACATACTCGTTGCTTCCGATGGCATAGCAATAGGTGCCGATTTTGGTATATTTCAAAATGAGGCTCGCCACAAAAAAAGCAATCAATGCTAAAATAATGTTGCCCGGAGCGTGACCGAAAGCTTGCAAAGCCTTGTCCAACGACTGTTCCTTCCCTTGCGCCACAAAGGACGCCACACTCTCATAAATAAGCATTAATCCTACAGTAACGATCATAGACGGTATTTTAAGCTTTACGTATAACGTCCCGTTCAACAACCCGATTATTGTGCCACAGGCTATGCATCCGATAAGCAAACCCGCATAACCAAACTGCCGGGATAGTATCACTCCCACGATGGAAGAGAGGACGATGTTGGCTCCTATACTGAAATCAAACAGGCCCATTACAACAATAAAATAGAAGCCGCAGGCACCCACCGAGTAGATAATACTTGACTGCAAATAAAAATACATTTTATCCATACTGCCAAAATTATCCGGCGTGAGTATTTTAAATATCGCCCAGAAAACGAATGCCATAATGATCAGCAGAGCAATGCCATAATAACGTCCGAAAGCCTTGTTTGTTTTGAGTTTCTGTAACCGATCACTTAAATTCATAAAATATCTTCCCCTACTCAATTTTTGTTATGAATTTGGGGCTGACCGTTTAGGACAGCCCCATACTCACATCAACTGTCAGGATCAGCCACCGTGGCGAGCCTGTACGTCTTCTATCGACAGGGATGCGGCGCATTCAGCCAGTTCTTCAAATGTATAGTCGGCCATCGCAACCAATTCGTCAGTATTGTATGGCAGCTCATCAACAAAGTATTTCTTATAAGCCGCATAATCTTCAGGTGAAGCCACATACAGATACGGGAAATTCACTTCATAAAAGCTGTTCTCCGGTTTCTCATAGTTGCCCTTGATAGCATTATAAGTCATCATGAAGGCAAACAATGGATCGGCATAATGGCCGCCGGATTCAGCTGCAATAGATCCGTTTTGAAGACGCTCTTCAAGATCTTCAAGAAAGTCTGTAGACACCACTTTAATCTGGTCAGTCAATCCCTGGCTTTCAATAGCCGTAATGGCACCGATTAAGCAGCCGCCGCCACCGCCCGCTACGATCAAAGCATCAATATCGGGGTTAGCAGAGATAATGGCTTCGGCAGTCGATCTGCCGGTATCGGAGGCATGTCCGCCATACTGGGGTTCAAGCAGAGTAGCCTGATCATCAGGATTTTCAGCATTCCATGCTTCAATGCCTTCCTGATATCCCTGCCATCTCAGAAGGAATGTGGCATCGCCGGCGCTCCAGCCCTCGAGAGCGATTTTACGGCATCCCTTTTCACATAAGATCCTAACGAGATTCTGGCCGTTTGCGACCTCATCTTCATGCACAGTACCCACATAATACGGTGAGGAGCATGCAAGAGCGTACTCGTCAGGGTTCGCTTCCTCATCAATCGCACGGAAGAACTGGGACACATAAATTTCATACTGATCGCATGTGTTGATGACAGAAGTCATCTCTGCAGAAGAAGAGTTGCAGATAAGAATGCCATCGCAACCCGCAGCTGCCAGAGTCTCAACGGAAGCCGTCACCTGTTCAGAAACGTGACCCTGATCCACATACATTGTCTTAACACCCAACGCCTCGGCAGCGGCATCAATGATCCACTTACACTGGCTGCCCAATGCATCGGTTGAACTCCATATAGATACACCGATAAGGATATCATCTGTTTCACCATCAGCTGCGGACGCTTCGGCAGAAGCTGTTTCCTCACTTGCAGCTGCTTCAGAGCTCGCTGTTTCTTCACTAGGAGCCTCTCCGGTACCGCAGGCAACCAAGCCTAATGCAAGCACCAAAACCATTAACATTGCCAGAATTCTTTTCATTGGTATTTCCTCCTTCTTTTTTTAAGGCGTATCGCCTTATATTGAAACTAATTTGTTTATATTTTACAATTACGAGTTTTGTTGATTTTTATCTGATCAAAATGTCAGGCCGTTGTAATACCATACCGTTATTTGCTTTCACTTCAACCAACGGCCAGTCGCCTGTATTGGAAAGAATCTCAAAACCATTTTCATTCACGATAATGGTATCTTCAGACTTTGTCCCTGTAATCGACGGATTCCAGGCAAATCCCTGGTTGTTTTTGATGACCCCCTCTACATACGGTGTACCATGGTAATCCCTGACACCATAACCTGCAGGACCGCCCTGATGAAGAAGCTGCCATTCATTTTCATATCCAACTTCTCTATACGCGTCCATACCGGCTTTGAACGCATCAGATACTTTTCGTCCGGGTATTGTGTTTGTGATATATTCAGCGTCAACCTTTATCACTTTTCTGTGCTTATCTAATATTTCTTTTGGCAGTTCACCAAAGTGCACAAACCGTGATACGCTTGCAATTAAACCGTGCTTTCTTCCACAGATCACAACCAATACATACTTATCTACCTTTTTATTGGTGGATATGGGATGGCGGTATTTGAAAATGCGCTCATCAGACGCAACCAGCGCCACTGTCGACTCGATACCATAGCTCATGGCATTCTTTAGCAGATCGGCACACACATCGAATTCACTGCATCCTCTTTCAATCTCCCTGCATGTTTTCTCCAATGCGCAAGCGCTTTGTAAACAAACCTCTTTATAACGAGCGATTTCTTCAGGTTGAAGCGAATATCTGAGCTCCTTCAAATCCTCAAATATATTGACAGCACCGGGCATGTCCCAATCACTGCCGATCACAGCTTGCCCCGCTGTCTTTTTTATGACTTCTACGTGATCACCGTTCCACCAGTCGTATTCAACAACTTCATAACCCAGCCCGGCGAGTTCTTCTTCCATTATCCGATAACGCTCATACTTGCTGGTGATGCAGTATTTATTATTTTTTGTAAATAGCAAGTCCACAACGCCAAACTCAGATGCCATATAAATATAGTTGACTTTTCCTCCCGTGATCCACGAAAAAGATTCTTTCTTTGATAGAACAATGCCATCAAGTCCTTTTTCATCCATTAAACGGGATAGCAGACCCTCTTTAAATCTTATTTCTCTGGTCATTCTGCGCACCTCCAAACATCTAAATTTCGGCTCTTTAGGCCGGACAGTATTATTCTTGTGCCCGGCCCAAGAACTCTTCGTCTGTTTCATAACTGTGATAAGACAACGCCCTATCTGACAATAAACTCATCTCCGTATTTATCTCAGATTTCTGGTCTCTTGTCGTTTAATCCGTAGCAGTTATCACACCACAATCTTGCAATTGTTTGCAAACAGACATAAACTTTTTCCTCTATTTGAAATCTGCCAGATATTCTTTGTTCGCTTCAATCATCTCCGCTACCATCGCATCGATCTGATCCAGCGTGAGCTGAGCGCCAGTTAACGGGTCCATCTTAACAGCATCATAGATGAGCTGTGTCTTCTTCTCTACCATCGCTTTAGCCATGCCAATGTGCATGTTCACATTGGTCATATTTAACGCGGCCAGCGAATAAGGCAACTCACCCACATAGCACGGATGAATACCTTCACTATCTGTATAACACGGCACTTCAACGACACAATCGTTGGGAAGATTTGTAATAAGACCGGTGTTCATCACATTAAGATTTGCTCTAAACGGCTTGCCTGTGATGTTAGCGTGAATGATTTCGGGCGCATATTCGAATGTCTTTTCACATGGAATATCCTCATTTTTGTCAAGCATGCCTTTAAGTATATCGAAGTATTCGTCCGCTGCCATTTCATGTGCGAGCCACCAGCGATTTGTCACCTGAAATTCTTCGATCAACTTTTGGTTTTTTCTGAAATACGGCACGTATTCTCCCATATGAAACGGAGACTCAGAGGGGAAACGTCCAAAGTTGTGCATTATTTTGAAGCGTACGAGGTCTACCAATCTGACACCCATGCTCTTATAATCCTGCTCATAGTCGGCCAGCTTGATAATGTCATCCCGATTCTGCGAAATCTCAAACAGTTTTGGATATGCGTCTTTTCCGTCAACCTTATACTGCAAGAACCAGTCCATGTGATTGATACCCGCGGCCCAGTATGATATCCGCGACTCGTCTACCTGCAGATAATTGGATAATTGCTGTGCGGTGCTCTGCACATTGTGGCAGAACCCGAACACCTTAATACTTGTCATTTTGTTAAGGGCAAGACAAAGCGGCGCCATTGGGTTGGTGTAGTTGAAGAAATATGCATCAGGGCACAGGTCCTCCATGTCTTTGCACATTCTTAGCAATTCAGGAAACGCGCGAAGCCCGCGGAACATGCCACCCGGTCCGATAATATCGCCGATGCACTGGCTTAAGCCATATTTATCCGGAATCTCAAGATCACGCTGATACGCCTTAACACCACCAACACCAATTGTATTAATGACAAAAGAAGCGTCCTTCATCACGTCTCTTCTGTTGGTCGTAGCGGACACCTTGACATCTTTACCAAACTGTTTGCACAGCTTCAGCGCGACTTTCTGCATCACGGCAAGTTTCTCGGTATTAATATCTACCAAGGCAAATTCATCAATCTGCATATCGTCAAAAGATAACAGATCACCAAGAAGCTTTTTGGTAAACATTGAGCTTCCTGCTCCGATAATCACTACTTTTTTCATAAAGAGCCCTTCCTTCTTTTATTTTTTTGAAACTCTTATAATCCCATTCTCATATTCCTAACTTGTTCTTATATTGTACGTACAAGTTAAGGTATGTAAAAACTATATGTTTCTGCATGAATTTCGCACAATAAGTTCAGGACGATAAATCATTTGTGGTTTTTCCATGCGCCCATCCAACATGTCGATCAAATATTTAGCTGCTTGAATACCCAAGGCTTTTTTGGGATGCAAAATCGTTGTCAATTTTACATCAGACTGCATAATGGAAATTGAGTCGTCATATCCAACGACCGATACATCATCGGGAACTCTTAGCCCTTTATCATTAACCGCCTGCACAGCCATCATCGCACATTGATCGTTGTAACATACAAAGGCCGTCGGATGTTTATCTTTCCTGAAAAGCGATTGCGTAAACATATATGGGTAATCATACATATTGGCAGTACCATATTCGCCTATAAAGTCAAGGTCGACATCCACATTATATTTCTCAAGTGCCGCTATATACCCATTCTTTCTGTCTACACCTTGTTTATCATCAGTTTTAAACATACCTGCTATTTTTCTATGGCCTAATTGAAGAAGATATTCCGTCGCCATAAAACCGCCTTTTATGTCATCCATAACAACATAAGAACTGTCAAAATCGTCATAGCATGCATTAATAAACACTGATTTAATGCCTTTTGCCCTGATGTCTTCAAAAAGCTTTATGTTTACATTGCTATGAGCACTTTTTGTAGGCTCAATAATCATACCTACAACATTATGCTCCAATACGCTTGTTAAATGCTGTGCTTCACGTTCTTTCATATTGTTTGTATTAGATAGGAGCATCATATAGCCCTCATCCGATAATACCTGCTCAATACCGGCCAAAATACCCGGAAACACAAAAGCCGACATATAAGTTGTTAATACAGCAACAATCTGCTTATGTTTCGCTTCTTTTTTATAATTGCTGAATGTACCTTTGCCTTGTTCTTTATATATGTAACCTTCACTTGTCAATTCACTAAATGCTTGTCTGATTGTGTGACGGCTAACCTCGAACTTACCCATAAGCTCATGTTCAGATGGCAGTTTACCTCCAAAAGGAATAATATTCTCTTTCAGCAAGTGCTTTATGTAGTTTTTAACCATTTCGTACTTGGGTATGTCCAATACGCCTGCCATAATCGCTGTATACCTCTAACTTGTTCGTACATGCATTATACAAGACACAAGCAAGCCCGTCAAGATAAAATATGTGAGTATTTATAATCAATGCTGTGCGTTCTGATTATCCCCCTTGATTTCCGAGATAAACTCAGCTTTCATGAACTGAGTACACAGCCATTGCAACATTGACTATAATGGAGCTGCCATAAATGATAGTAGCATTTGTTCGATCGTTGGGGTATTATTCTCATAGTCCATCGGTTTAAGATTTGTTGCCACATATCGTTTCGGAGTCTGATGGTCTTTTTTATATCCACTTTTATCCAATAACAATATACTTGATCAGGCTAGGTCTCAAGAGCTTTTAGAACACCGTTGGCACACAAATGACATACTATATGAAATTGAGAAATATAAAACTCCCTAATACTCGTATTTTCTCACGTTTTCGGTAGTTTTCGTGGTGACCCACCGGAGATTCGAACTCCGGACACCTTGATTAAAAGTCTCGCACGTTTTGCTATCACATGCATAATAAAGGGCTTTTTCAACGCTGTATGATGCATATATTGCACGTGATGAATATCCGTTGGCACACCTGTTGGCACACAGATTTTAAGCAAATAAGCTTCCACCCCTGAAGGGGTGGTTTTTATTGGAACCCTATAAGGTTCTCATACCAGCAATGCCTAAAGGCATATAACGGTTCCGCCAGCCATACGGAGACGCACTTTAGAATCTGCAAAACAGTTATTCATGTCATTCTGAAGGAGCGTTAGCGATTGACTACGCAGTGGACTAGAATCTCATTCTTTTGTGCATTATTCATGGGATGCTTCGCTACGCTCAGCATGACATAATGGAACTGTCAATCACCCCTCTTAACGGTCTAATTCACTTCTCGCTCATGCTAATGTGACTGTCACCTCTTCCTTTATTAATGCTAAAGCTGGCTTTCGCTCCACACGTAAAACGTGTGGTTTTTAATATGATAATAAAAGATTGATATTGGCACCGGGAACCCCAAATCCGGTGAGCTCGCTGACCGTTTGAGTGATATGGTTGTAGCCCTCCATAGAAAACTACCTACGATGATAAAAAGAATGTATACCACCACGCCTATCAGTCCGGTAATAGATAGCTTTCGCCATAATCTCATTTCGTTTTTAAAATCCATGTGTTACTCTTTATCGCTCTCCGCGTACCGCACATAAGGAAAAGCACCTGTTTATTCACAGATGCCCCGGAGGAATTATTTCTTCGAATTTTTGTCGCTTTTCTTTTTCTTCATATCCTTGTTTTTTGCCATATGAATACCTTCCTATCTTTTTGAATGCGGTTTGAGGGACACCTTATGGCTGTCAGACTTAATATCTTTTACATCTGAATCTGCCAAATCTTTTGCATCCGGTAGAATGACCGGATTTGCTATAATGTTCGGGTTTATTATCCGCTTTTTCCTTGACATATGTATCACCTCTTAGGAATTAGTATACCCAATTTTTTAAATATTTCAGCCGCTCCGCATTTCTTATCGTTTTATTTCAGCATAACTGCACAGGATATGGGCAATCTATGGAGGGAAATCTATCTTTCAGTCGCTCAAACGGTGCTTATGATAGCAATAGGGTCATTGATCATCCAGCCGGTAACAAAATATTTGGGTTACCCTGATCATTACATTTTCTGCTTGTCACTGCGCTGATTGTTATCGAGTTCATTGCAGTTAAGTCCGACGTTCATTACATTATTAAAACAAAAAAAGCGGAGCTGCCGACATAACCGTCGACAGCCCTCTGCTGCAGCTGTACTACACATCGCCTGAAAATATCGAAATTGCTTTCTCCGTTCTTATCTCCTCTATTAACATTCCTTCTGAGTTGACATATTGAGCAGCACCGCAACTATAACGAGACCGCCTCTAACGACGAGCTGCCAGTACGAGCTGATTCCCATTATGGTCATACCGTTTAGTACTACACCGAGAAACAGTATGCCGATAAGCGTTCCAGTTACTTTTCCTACGCCGCCCGAGAGGCTCGCACCGCCGATGATTATGGACGATATAGCTGTCATCTCTCCGTTTGTTCCGACGGAAGGCGTTCCCGCCATTATCTGCGAAGATACCATAAGTCCTGAAAGGGCCGCGAGGAATCCCGTTATTGCGAACGAAATCCTGCGAATGCGCCTTACGTTAACGCCTGAGAGGCGAGCACTTTCAACGTTTCCGCCTACGGCGTAAACGCTTCGGCCAAACGCGGTATAATTCAGCAAGAAAAATATTAGAATAAACACTATAATAAGTATCAATGCCTGGAACGGGAATACCCCTCCGATAAATCCTGCTCCGAGATATCCGAACCACTGTGGATAGCTCGCTATAGGGAAACCGCCCGTTAAAAGATACGCGAAGCCGCTCAGCATCGTTAGTAATCCAAGCGTAGTGATAAACGAAGGAACCCTGAAGCTGTTCCTCATCCACGCCGTAAACAATCCAATTAGCACACCCGCTATCAGCACGACAATAGAAGAGATTACTATGGCGGGCATCACTTCCATGCCGCCCCTTGTAAACATTTGTACCATCCATGCGGAAAAGCAACCGGAAAATGCGACAGCCGAACCTACCGATAAATCGATTTCACCGGATATTATGACGAGCGTCATACCTAGAGCGATAATGCCGTTCATCGAACATGTCCTTAAAACCGTCATCATGTTCTGCCATGAAAAAAAGTTCTCGTTTGCAAACGATAAAAAGATGAACAGTGCAATCAGTACGCCTATAAGTACGTTGCGTTTAACAAAAGCTTGAAAACTCTTGTTTTTAACATTTACGTTTTCCATTTTACTCCCCCATGCACTTTGTATATAGTTCTTCTACGGTAACTTCCGATGGAAGTATCTCTCCCCTGATCATGCCGTCGCTCATTATCAATACCCTATGGCAAGTCTGTATCAGTTCCTCCAGCTCCGAAGAAACGATTATCGACGCGACGCCATACCTGCTTTGCTCCCAGACGATGTCGAATATCTGCTGCTTTGCGTTGACGTCTATACCCTTCGATGGTTCGTCTAAAAGTATTACCTTGGGCTCTGTATTGAGCCAATTGCCTACGACGACCTTTTGCTGGTTCCCGCCTGAAAGAGACGATACGGGAACATCAGGAGTGGCTATCTTTATCTGCAGGCCGCTAACCTGTTTGTCGACCAGCGCGCACTCTTTTTTCTTTGAAAACACGCCGTTGACGCAGATTTTTTTAAGGCTCGCTAAAACCAGGTTTTCGCGCACAGAATGCATCTGTATGAGGCCTTCTTCTTTTCTGTTCTCCGATGTCATCGCAAGACCCGCAAGTTTTCCTGCATTCGGAGAACCCTTCTTCAGCGGTTTGCCGGAAACCAGCACTCTGCCCGAATCATATTTGTCAGAGCCGAATATCGCGCGAAGCAGCTCCGAACGCCCTGAACCCAGCAGCCCCGCAATTCCGAGCACCTCGCCCTTTCTCAGCTTAAAGCTTACATCGCTGAAAGCGCCTTTTCGTGTAAGGCCGTCCACTTCAAGCACAACTTCTTCCTGACTTTTGAGCTCTTCAGGTATTGTCTTTGTCTCAATATCGCCAAACATCATATTGATGACTTTTTCTTTTGTTACATCAGCCAACTCCTCACGTCCGACAAATTTACCGTCGCGCACCACAGTTACAGTATCCGCGACACTCCAAAGTTCCTGAAGCTTGTGAGTTATGTATATTATGATAACTCCCTTTTCTTTTAGCGCGCAGACAAGCTTAAAAAGCATCTCTGTCTCATGCTGTGCCAGTGCGGATGTTGGTTCATCCAACAACAGAACATGGGGGTTATTGGACATGGCCTTTGCAATCTCGACAAGCTGGCGCTGCCAGATATTAAGCGAACTGACCTTAACTTTCGGAGATATGTTTATCTCCAGTTCCTTCAGAAGCTTCGCCGTATCCTGGTTTGCTTTATTGAAATCGATAACAGGACCCTTTTTCGGTAACCTTCCGAAAAATATGTTTTCTGCTATAGACAGTCCGGGTATCAGCGACAGTTCCTGATAGACCGTTGCGATGCCTTTATTAAAAGCATCCTGAGGATTCTTAAGCACCAGTTTCTTTCCATCCAGCAATATTTCTCCGGAAGTCGGCGGCTGCGCTCCCGCTATTATCTTTATGAGGGTACTTTTTCCCGAGCCGTTCTTGCCAAGAAAAGCATGAACCTTTCCGGCTTCGAATTTTACTGAAAAGTTATCCAGCGCCACGGTTCCCGGAAAGACCTTAGTTATGTTTTTTACCTCAAGCAGTTTTTCCACTTCTTCCTCCTCTAATCTATAAGAAGAATGGAAGGGGTCGCGATTCGCAACCCCTTCATACCAGCCAATCAGATCAGCCTTCGCTAAGTCCTGCCAGGAGCTCCTGGATATAGGCTTTAGCGCCTTCGGGGTCGTTTCTCGTCAGCGGGATGCCGGGGAGAAGTACGCCTGTCTCATATTCTTTGCCCATCATTGCAAGGCAGAGGTTCTTCATCGAGGTCTCGCCAAGAGCAATGGGATCCTGGCCGCCAAGAGCCTGAAGGATGTTGTCCGGGTCAAGAAGCATGTTTACGAGCTGCTCGCTGATGTCTATACCGAATACCGGGATGGATTTCCCAGCGTTTTTAACAGCCATGACCGTGCCAACCGTGCCGCCTTCATTAGCGCAAAAGATAAGATCGAGGTCGGGGTTCGCGGCCATAACTTCCGCAGCAGTATTTACAGCTACATCCGCGTCCCAAGCGTCAACGTCCTGAACGATATCAATCAGATCTTCTGTCTTGGAAAGGAAGCCATTAGTTCTCTGGGCGCTCATCTCCGGAAGAAGAGCGGTGAACTGGATTATAGCAGTCTTGGGCTTTCTGTCCGGGAAATTTTCTTTGATGTATTCAGCACAGAACTCTCCGACGAGCTCACCGATGTTATATTGGTCCATCTCGGCATAGCCGGTCTGCCATTCATAGTCCATGTTCATATTAGCGCAGTAGATGTTAACGCCATTCTTGGCAGCATTCTCAAGCGCCGCAGCCGAGCCTGTAAGGCTGACAGGGAATATGCAGATACCGTTTACGCCGCCAGTTGCATACTGGTTGATCAATTCAACTTCCTTGTCGAGTTCTCCGCCGCTGTGTCCTTCAAGAACGGTTGCGCCGTAGCTCTCAGCTGTTTTCTTCATGGTTATCTGGAGCATTCTTTGGAACTGATCCTCGATAAGCACGACCGCAGCTATTTTTTTACCGCTCAGGTCCTCAAGCTGATCAGAGTCTTCGGGCGGCTCTACCGCAACAGACGGCTCCGTGGATGCAGCCGGCTGTTCAGCCGGTTTCTCAGAAACCGCAGACGGTGCTTCTCCGCAGCCGACAAATGCCATAAGCATTGCAAGCGCGAGACTGATAACTACAAAAAGTTTTGTTCTCATTTCTTCCTCCTCTTTTTTGTGACTGGTAACGTATACATTCCAGAATCGTATTCAGCATATATTTTTTGACACGTTGTTGTAAATCATGGCGATTTGTTTTTTGTTTAAGATTTTTGTGTGATTCCCGTATTTGATGAAAATACAAAAGCTATCAGGTAGCAGTCTTTTCCTTCTCCTGATTAGGCTGCCCGTTCCATGCGGAGAGCCCGCCGTCAACGGGTATGTTCACGCCGCAAAGGTGTACCGCCTGATCAGAAGCAAGGTATACAATAACGTTAGAACACCATTCTGGCTCGCAAAGCGCTCTCGCGGGCATGTTCTTCCTGAAGCTTTCCAGCACCGCTTCGGAAGCACCTGTCAGGAACATAGGGGTCTTTACTGCCGACGGAGAGATTACATTGACCCTGACGCCCTGCATCGAGTAATCCATCGCAACGGCTTTTGACATTGCTATGACCGCTCCTTTGGTGGCACAGTATAAAGACATGTTATAGTCCCCACCCATTCCGGAGACAGACGATACGTTGATGATAGTGCCCTTCTTTTTTGCAAGCATTTGGGGGCCGAACGCTTTCATCGTGTGGAACGTGCCGCGTACGTTTACGTCAAACTGAAAGTCATAGTCCTCTTCAGGCGCATTTTCGATCTGTCCTACGCGGAAAACGCCAGCGCAGTTTACAAGCACGTCGGCTCCGCCCTGCTCGGCGACCATCTTAGCAAACGCCGAAACGTCGTCCCATTTGGCAACGTCCGCCGTCTTCATAAAGAGCATACCTTCCGTCCCGGCAGATAGCTCATCAACGGCAGCTTTAAGATTATCCTCTTTCCAGTCGGTCATAAACACCTTGTCTCCTAGCGCCAAAAACGCCTTGGCCGTCGATTTACCAACACCGCTGGCAGCGCCTGTTATAATAACATTTCTTCTCATTTTTTCCTCCCTTTGTATTATTTTTTAAAATTACTTCTGTTCTATTACTTGTGTTCTTATCAAGATTACGTTTTCTAAAAAGTTTTGTAAACGTACAATATTAGTATTTTGTTTGTCATATTCGCTTGTTTCATTTTGGCTGAGTTTTAGGCCCTTAAAACGCCTTTGGATTTATTGACAACGATTATTTTCTGCTATATCCTTATTGTCATCGTTTATAACAATAGGTGCATTGTAAGCACGGGGCTTTCTTAAATGATGAAGATAAATGCGTTTCGATTCAGATTATTTATATTTATAACGGTAGCAATACTGGTACCGGTACTTATTATTGGGATATTACTTTTCTCGTCTACCCAGAACACTCTCAAAGAGAACACCTTAGGAAATATTCAGGATACGCTGGTGGCCAATTTCAAGAATATAGAGTCGAAGCTTGATGTTATGGACAACGCAAGCAACGAACTTAGGGTTGCGCTTGCAAAAATACCGTATATCATTGACCCGATGCTTGATACAACTGAATCTTATCTTTTTGAGGCGGCTCAATACCCTACGAAAGTTTACAGCTCGCTTATTGTGGACACCTACAGTATCGCAGGGTTTAACCACTTCTATTTATATTTTCCATATCGGTCTCTCCTCCTTGTTTCAAGGATGTCTACGTTCGATGGAGTCAACCCAAATGTTCTCGACAGCCACTTTCTTCCTGAACACAAATGGGGCGTTTCTACTCCCTATGAAAACGTTATCAGCAACCCTACCATCGGAAAAACTATGAAACAAAGAAATATATCCAAGAATCTTATAATCCAAGATGTAGAGGGCAACGAGCTTATACTCACAACAAACGTCAAGGAACGATATATTAACGAGCTTCTTATTGCAGGCTTGCAAATAAAACCGTCGTACGCCGCAATAATGGATATCCACGGAAATCTCATATCATCAATGTCAGATGGTGAAATTGGGCAGTCTCTTCCGCAATACAGGGATATACTCTCCGCGATCGGCGAACAGCAAGAGTCAGGACAAATCGAAGCATCTATAAATGGCAAGCCACACCTTCTCAATTGGGTTTATTCCCAAAGCAACGAATGGTATTATGTTATAGCCACGGATGCAGGCTCGGTAACAGGTGATATCTACGCAGTATTCAACACGCTTCTCATAATCGTTTTGTGTCTCGTGGTGCTGTCTTTCGTAATAACGGTCGTTCTCGCCAACTCTATGACCCAACCTTTAAAACAGCTCTCAAAAGCAATGACCGAGATTAAAAATAGGAACTTTAACGTAAAGCTGCCTACAAAGCCAAACGCTGAATTCGGTGGCATCTATACAGGCTTTAATGAAATGGCCGCCGAGATTTCTTCTCTTATGAACGACATTTCAAAAGAACAGAGCAGAAAGACCGTCGCTACTATACAGATGCTGCAGACCGAGATCAATCCTCATATGCTTTACAACTCACTCGAGTCTCTTTACAGCATAGCAAAGATAAACAAGCAAGACGAGATCGCGACCCTTGTTATGGCGTTGTCCCGTTTCTTCAGGATCGCGCTTTCGGGAGGCAAGCATACTGTACCCTTTCGCGAAGCGTTCGAGCTTTCAAATCAATATATAACGGTTCAAAATATAAGGCTCAATTATAAAATAGTTTTTACTTACGATATCCCCCAGCAGATATATGCCCTGTCCGTGCCGAAATTTTTGCTGCAGCCGGTAATAGAAAATTCAATACTTCACGGCTTCCAGAATAAACGCGACGAGTGGCGCATCAATATATCTGCAAAAGAAGAGGGCGATCTAATAACGATCATAGTCCGCGATAACGGCATCGGCATACACGAAACCGCCCTTGAAACGCTGAACCGCCGAATGAATGACTTTGATTTTGAAGACAATACTGTTAGCAAAGGTTATGCACTCCGAAATCTCAATTATCAGATTAGGCTAAAGTATGGCGAGTCGTCCGGAATTCAGCTTAACAGTGTTTACGGTGAATATACAGAGGTCGTTATACGTTTACGTATTCCTGATAAAACGCCAAAACACCGGCATTAAGGGGAGGAATTTCAATGTACAAGCTGTTAATAGTTGACGACGAACCCTGGCTTCGAAAAAGGTTGCTGCTCACCATCGATTGGCAGAGCATGGGTATAACAGAACTCTTTGAGGCTGAAGACGGCGCGAAAGCCTTTAATCTTGCAGTCAAGCATGAACCGGACATAATCATAACGGATATCGAGATGCCGGAGCTTTCGGGCATTGACTTGATGCAGACGCTCAACGAGAGCGCGCTGTTTCCGCAGATAATACTCATAAGCGGCTACAACGAATTCGAATATGCCCGCAGCGCGGTCAAATTTGGCGCGGTCGATTATCTTTTAAAGCCTGTGTCCGAAGATGAATTAAAACAGACCGTTACAAAATGTATCGCTACGCTCGAGCAAAACAGATACAACAAGGAAATACGCGATCTTCTTGTCAATTCTTCCAGCCTGCTTCGTGAAAAGATATACGTCGATCTGCTGCAGGGCAAGCTAGATTTCAACAAAGTTCCTTCGACGCGTTTATACGAGCTTGGAGTAACTTTTTTATCAAGCTCGGCGATGTGCGTAATCGCCCACTCGCATCCTGCCAATCATACGCTTTCTGGAAACGACGTCGAACAAACGCTTGTAAATTTAAGTATCCATAAGATAATAAAGGAGTTTCTTGCTTCGTGTTTCGGCGTGGTACTTGACTTTTGGGTCGATGACGTTAACGTTTATCTTGTTTTCAGCGATCTGTCTGCAGAAGAGTTTAAAGCCGGTGTTGCAAAGGCGCTGAGCCACGCAAAAAAGCAGATATGCAAACTGCACTCGGTACGTATCGCTTATGGTACGGGCTCGATCGCCTTCAGCCTTGCTGAACTCTCCACTTCGTACCGCAAAGCCAGATACAGCATTAACCTGTGCCGTTCAAAGTTGCATTCGGCATACGGCGGTGAGGAAGAAACCAAAGCAAACGATTTTCAGATAGTATATGATGAATATAATCTCAGATCATTGATAATGAGCCTGAGGAGCGGGAACGCGGACGAAGCTTCAAAACTTCTTACAGAGCTCATTAACGAGTTTTTGAATCAGTCGGACGGAGCGCCCTCTTCGCTCCAGATAAAATTGATGTACATCAACGTGCTTAACAGCCTGTTTAAAGGCTGCCTGCCGTCCCTGCCTGTATCGGAAGATATAATAAAGATATGTGTTGATTATATAGATGCGTCTGCATCCTTCCATACCACAGATAAGATGCACTCCCAGCTGCAAAGCCTGCTATCCGTGCTCACCCAGCAGTATCATGACTTCTTCGGTACAAAGCGCCATTGGCTGATTGACAAAATAATGGAATATATTAATGTAAACTACGCATCTTCGCTCTCGATGCGGGACGTTGCAGCAAATTTTCATCTGAACCCGTCTTATTTCTGCAAGCTGTTTAAGGAGGAGATCGGCGTTACGTTCACGACCTATCTTATGAGCAAACGTGTTGAGAACGCGAAACGCCTGATGTCCGAAAGCACCATGAAGCTCTACGACGTAGCTTCCGCCGTAGGATACACGAACGTTCAGTATTTTTCAACTGTGTTCAAGGAAATAGAGGGCATTACTCCCTCTCAGTTCCGCTCGGGAATAGTTAACTAAGTATTCGGAACAAACATTATTATTAGAGAAGCGGGTTAATAAACCAAAATGAAAGTAATCTATTCGCAAAATAAGAAAACGGCCATGCCTCGCAATATCAAAACCTTTTTTCTGGTATTTGTTGTGTTCGCGGTTTTATTTACTGCCGTAATGGTACTGCTGGCAGCAGGGGCCTTTCAGGAGAATTTACAGCGCGGCAACACAATTGGCAACAACGGAAATTTCGGTATAACCGTTAATACCGGAGACGAGATATACTATTCGAGCACGGGCATATGGCGATATAACGCCGGAGGCAAAGATGATAAATTAAGCAATGACGAAGCAATCTACCTTAACTATCATGACGGCTTGATATATTACTCAAACCTCAGCGATAAAGGCAGGCTTTATCGTATACGCACCGACGGCACGGGCAAAGAAGCGCTGAACGATATGCGCACAGAATCCATTGATATAGTCGGCGATACTGTCTATTACGCGACTACGGTGCTTGGCGGCGAAGAGGAGACGCCGGCCATCGGTATATACCGCCTAGGGCGTGAGGGCGAACCGACTAAAATCATTACAGCCAATGCCGAGCATATATCCATTTTGGGCGATAATATCTATTTCGTCGACAAGGGTAACGGGTATAAGCTTTGCTATGTAAAAAAAGACGGCACTGGCTTGACCGTGGTAACTGACGAGTTTACACTAGCATACGATATCGCTGACGATTGGATTTACTGCGCGAATCGCGAGTCAATATATAAGATGCGCAAAGACGGCTCCTCGAAAACGCTGCTCTCAAATACAGGTGCAACCTCGATTATCGTTGTCGGAGACTCTATCTATTATAACTATCTTAGCGTCATCGAACAGGAAGACGGTTCATCATCAGCCTTTATGAGTATGCAAACCGACGGAACAGGAGCCAAAAAGCTACTTAACTCCGGTTTGCTGGCTGTAAACTATTTTGACAGCAACAGTCTGCTTTTCGCGACTTATACGTCCGTACCGGCGCTTATTAAATATGATATCGCAACTGGAAGCTTAAAAGAATTAAAGCAGGATTGAACACAACGAAAGGCTATAGCTTTTTGGGAGCAGGGCGTCAAGCTTTATGAGGTTCTCTTTTAGCAATACTTTGTTATATTTGGCGTAAGCATATGTTCACCTATCCCTCAAGTACCATGGTGAACTCAGGGCTTTGAAGAAGATCTCATTTAACCAAAATATATATCGCATTTCTGCCTACATACGTGCATATCCCACCTTGAGAATAATGGTGTGGACTTCGCAGTTATACAGGCTCTCAGCCGGCTAGAGTACGCAAGCCGCGACGATATCATATATACATCCGCAAAGCCCATCAATAGCTGCCGCCGTGAGCAGAATTGAGGCGCTTTTGGCCGGCGGAAAAAATAAAATACCGTTGGCTCACAAAAGACATACAATATGAAAATTGAGGAATAGAAAAAGTGCCGAATCCTTAGTATTCACGGCACTTTCGTGGTGACCCACCGGAGATTCGAACTCCGGACACCTTGATTAAAAGTCTCGCACGTTTTGATATTATGTGCATATTAAAGAGCTTTTTCATTGTTATTTGTTGCATATAATGCGCGTCCTGAATATCCGTTGGCACACCTGTTGGCACACAGGTTTCAATAAAATAGAGCTGCAAATACAGGCTTTTTGTTTAAAATGACTGAGAGATACAATTTAATCCTCCCCTTGTTTGCATTATTAGGGGGTGCAAAAAAATCCGGTATAGGAAGCGGTAGGCCTATAGTTCGAAACACTTAAGGCGGGAAACCGCATGTATCTATTTATTGAGAAGCCATGCATGAGTTGTACGGTATTGAAGTGGATGCAACACGTGTGTCTAAAATCACAGATAAAATCCTGACTATTATTCAGGAATGGCAGAATCGAACACTGGAAAGCGATATGCGATGATCTCGACGCCATTCATTATAAAATTCGAGAAGACGGAATCTTTATCAAAAAGCGGTTTATATTGCCTTGACACTGTTTTAGAAGAAAAAAAGGATGTGCTTGGTATCTGGTGGGCGCATCTGAAAGCGCGAAATACTGACTGAATGTCTCAATGGCTTAAAATGCTGGGGGATTCGGATATGCTCAAATGGCTGCATATCATCGTCAGACGCAAAGGCTTTTGTATCAGGAACTTTCCACGGCTTGGGTAAAAAACATTTGCAAAGCTACTTGGATGAGTACTGTTATCGTTCAACCGCAGAACTATGGGAGCTATGGTATTCGATAGATTGTCTTGCAGTACGCAGTCAGCGCCTTTGCGATTTGCTGACTTAACTTAATAGCCATATTTAGAAATAACAACATTAGGCCGCAGATGTCACTTGCATAAACTAACGCTAACTGAATACGCTTTATGACTTCAGGTGATTTCTAACATTCTGAGTGTGCGAAAACTGGATACAGATTAATACTTAGTATATCCATATTTTTCAATAGTATAGTTCATACCTGTTAGTAATATAATCATTACCTACTCTTCAAGTTTGCGCTTATTTTTTGAGACTACATTAAAAAGCACTATGCACATTTAATAACCTTTAGGAGGAAAATAACATTGATATCAGTAAAGGCTCTATATTGGACACGCACTCTTAAACACTGTCTATCGTTGAAACACGTCCGTCTCATCGCCTTTTTAGAGTTTTCAAATCCGCGGAATCGACAAATAAGCTGACCATTGATCGCTTAAGGCGACTTATTTATCGACGATTGTCTTATAGTCTCGCTACTCCGCTTCTCCGTGCAGCTTCTGCAACAGCGCTTGCAACAGCCGAACCAACCCTTGGATTGAAGGCTTTTGGTATTATGTACTCAGCACTTAATTCTTCATCAGCTACCAGTTCTGCCAATGCTACGGCGGCCGCCATTTTCATCTGTTCGTTAATTTCTGATGCTCGCACATCGAATGCACCACGGAATATTCCAGGGAATGCTAACACATTATTGATCTGGTTAGCGAAATCGCTTCGGCCTGTCGCTATCACGGCAGCACCGCCCTTTTTTGCTTCCTCCGGAAAGATTTCCGGGATCGGATTTGCACATGCAAAGATAATAGAATCTTTGTTCATGGTCTTCACCATTTCCGTGGTAACAATTCCCGGACCAGAGACGCCAACGAATACATCAGCTCCTATCAGAATTTCTGATAAAGAGCCCTGCTTTTTGCTTTTATTTGTAAGTGATGCTATCTCTTTTTTAATCCAATTCATTCCTTTATCTCGGCCCTCATAAATCGAGCCAGTACGATCACACATGGTAATATGCTTAAAGCCTGCCGAAAGCAACAGCTTTGTGATCGAAATCGCAGCCGCACCCGCTCCGGAAATTACAATCTTTATCTCTTCTTTTTTCTTACCGACGACCTTTAGCGCATTTATAAGGCCCGCAAGAGTAATGATCGCTGTTCCATGCTGATCGTCATGAAATATGGGAATATCGCACTTTTCTTTAAGCTTACGCTCAATCTCAAAGCAACGAGGCGCTGATATATCCTCTAAATTAATTCCCCCGAAAGATCCTGAGATATTATATACCGTCTCTACAAACTCGTCGACATCCTTTGCTTTCACACATATAGGAAATGCGTCAACGTCACCAAATGCTTTAAACAAGACACATTTACCTTCCATGACAGGCATCCCTGCTTCTGGCCCGATATCACCAAGACCAAGAACAGCCGAACCATCAGTAATTACGGCACAAAGATTATGGCGTCGAGTAAGTGCAAAGGATAAATCCTTATCCTTCTGTATCTCCAGGCAGGGTTGTGCAACACCAGGGGTATAGGCTAAAGACAAATCCTCTTTCGTTTGGACCGAAACAGTCGATATTACTTCAATTTTTCCCTTCCATTCATAATGCTTCTGAAGGGATTCCTTTGCATAATCCATTTAACACCTCGTTCTAATTTTGATTATCAATGAGCACTGCCCGAACCGGCGCACCGTCACAGCCACCATAATTGATAGGGAAAGCGCAGAGAATATAATCTCCATCTGCTACTCCATCCAGAATCACGTTTTCCACAATGGCTACGCCGTTTTGTAGAAATATTCGGTGAATTTGCACTTCGTTGTTCAGCGGAGCAACACTCCAAGCATCCGTTACGATGGTTTTAATGCCACGAGCCAAAATATACTCGGCCGCGCTGGCATCCAGATACGTATACCCTCCACCATGTATGGCAACGCGTTTTACACCTTCTAACTTGTCCTCAAAATCCGATGCCTGAAGAATCGAATGCCTCGGAAAGGATAATACGCGGCAGGATCCATAATACAGTGATAAATTCATCTGCTCGGTCGTTAATCCATCCTGGACAAAATGACAAAATGCATCTATATGTGTACCGGCATGGCTGTTGGTTGTTATTAGGCTATAATTACTGTTATCTCCCTTTGATATCTCTGTGACCCTCTCGATTTTGGTTTCAGCAGCTCCGGGATAAACCGGCGCTTCCTGAACAATTCTTGTGATATCTATCAGTTTCATAAGATCCCCCAAATTATGTTTAACATGCTCTGGTGATTTTTTCTCTGGCATACATCATCAGCAGTAAAAGTATCAACGCGCCCTGCGCCATCATCCGACCTGCTTCGGGTATATTAACAATTGTCAGAAAATCCTCAAGAACTGTCATCATTACTGCACCGGCTGCAGAGCCCAGATAGCCGCCCTTCCCGCCAACGATAGACGTGCCGCCTATGATAACCGCCGCAATGACATTTGTACTGTAATTATCACCCACATGCAGGTAACTCATGCCTGTATAACCAATCAACAAATAACCCATAATTGCTGACACAACAGCAGATATGATATATACGCTGAAAATAATCGCCCTTGTATTAATACCAGAAAATTTGGATGCTTTTACATTGGAGCCAACTGCATATATTCTACGCCCATATGTTGTTTTTTTCATTAACAAGATTGTTATTACAGCTAATACGATCCATATAATAACAATTCCATACATATTTCCAAATATCGTTTGGTTGCTTATCGCACTGATGAGCGGTGCTGAACTCCCTTTTGGCGCACCTTTTGTAAATACCATATATGCGCCACGAATAATACTGCCCACACCCAACGTCATAATGAAAGGAGGGATGTTTAAAAGGCATATACCTGCACCATTGATGATACCCACAATAAGGCCAAGAATTAACACACAGCCAAGCGCCGGAAGAATACTGCTGTCCTGTCCCATCATGACCTGTGCAGCTAATACATATGAAAAGGAAATTGTCGTACTAATTGAGAGATCAATGCCACCAGTCAGCAGAGCAAAGGTTTGACCGATAGCAGCGATACCCATGAAAGAAGCGAGACGAAGAATACCCATAAAATGTGTTAGATTCAAGTAACCAGGCGAAAAAATTTCAGCCATAAGCAGCATGAGTACCAGTAGAATATATACCATTGCATTTTTTATTTTTGATTTTATAGATACTGCATATATGCTTACTCTATTGCTCGTTGTCATAATAAACCTCCCAGATAACAGTGTATCTTTATCGATGTCTTGATTCGAAAGAGCTGATTATCAGGGCGAATATCAGGATGATACCCTGAGCGATATACTGATAGTAAGAGGATACGCCCAAGAGATTCAGCACATTGTAGATAATAAAAATGATGAATACGCCAACAACCGTACCAAGCACGTCACCAATGGCACCTGTCATCAATGTACCGCCAACAACAGAAGCTGTGATAGAGTTCATGGAATAAGTGGTCCCTATCTGCGGGTCTGCGGAGTACATACGGGCACTCAAATAAATGCCACCAATAGCGCAGAAAAAACCAGCTAATACATACGCCTTAAATTTTACTTTCCATACACTAATTCCAGTGCTGTATGCGGCGCTCTCATTGCCGCCAACGGCTCGGAGAGCTCTACCGTAAGGCATTCTGTTTGTAAGTATACGAACGAGTATCACAAGTATAATCATGATAAAGAAACTGACCGGTAAACCCAGATATCTCGCACCGATAAACTTCGCGAACTCTTTATTGACTGCCCCTCCAGGTGCTGGCATCAAAAACAAGGCAATACCGTTGAATATAATCTCTGTGGCTATTGTCACAATAATTGCGGGCAGCCTGCCTTTGGTGATAAACAGACCGTTAATAGCGCCGCACAGTGAGCAGGCTACTATTGTGGCTAAAATTGCAAACAGCGCACCGCCAACTCCTTCCATCTGTGTCATGATTGTCACGGATAAGCAATTCGCCAGCGTAATCATTCCACCAATGGATAAATCAATTCCTCCAGTGAGTATCACTATCATCTGCCCAAACGCTGCCATCATCAGGGGGAACGAACTGTCCATGATGTTGCGAAAGTTATTCGCGTCTCGGAAATATTCGTTAGCAATGCTCATCACAACGATAAATACAAATAAAAAGATATAAATAAGAAAAACATGTGAATATCGATATTGTAAATTGGGATTACGGAATTTGTTATATAATGATTTACACTTATTCATATGTCACACCGCCCCTTCCTTATATCCAGACCCATAGCACAACGCATAATATCTTCTTCATTAATCAATTCGCCGTCAAGAATCGCCGTCACGTTCTTTTCATACATAACAAGCACACGACTACTCATACCGATGACTTCCATTAGATCGTTAGAGCACATAATGATTGCAACACCCTGCTGAGCAAGATCATGCATTATATAATAAAACTCTCGTTTTGCTTCCACGTCAATACCGCGTGTCGGTTCGTTGAACAGTAAAACCTTGGGCTTTATCGCAAGCTCTTTTCCGAGAACGACCTTTTGCTGATTACCACCTGAAAGCTCGCGAACTTCCTGCTCTGCGTTGGCCATCTTAATATTGAGTTTCGTTCTATATTCTTCGATCATCGTTTTCTCTGCTCGCTTATCAATAAAACAGCCAAGTTTTTTTCGATCTTTCATACTGGCCAAAGCAGTATTAAAACGAATGGACTGCTGAAGAAGCAACCCTTCCTGTTTGCGGTCGCAGGGAATCAACGCAACACCATTAGCCACAGCCTGTCTACAATTCTTAATAACGGATTTCTTTCCGTTTATATAAATATCGCCCGAATATATGTGTTGAAGACCAGAAAGTGCATTTAGCAGTTCCGTCTGTCCATGACCCTGCAAGCCAGCAATACCCAATATCTCACCGCGTCTTATGCAAAAATCAATTGGTTTTCCATTATGTGCAAACTTTAGACCTTTAACTTCAAAGACAGGGACATCATGTTTTCCTTCCAGCCGTGGCGGAAAAATATTTTGCAGAGTTCTTCCGACCATCAGACTGATCAGAATATTTGTGTCAATTTCAGATCTATCGCACAAGCATATAAACCGGCCGTCCTTAAATACTGTAAATTTATCGCCGATTTCAAACATCTCCTCCATGCGATGTGAAATGAAGATAATTGCTTTTCCTGTAGCTTTAAGCTTTCGGATAATGTCAAAAAGAATCTTAACCTCACTCTTAGCAAGAGATGATGTTGGCTCATCGAGAATGATGATTTCGGGATCACGAATAAGTATCTTTAAAATCTCTACCAACTGCTTTTCAGCCACAGAAAGCCTATCAACGATAGTATCAGGATCCATGCAAATCCCATATTCATCCATGCAGCTCAGAAGCCTCTGTTTCTGCTCCAGTTTATCAATCAAACCGTTTTTTTTCTGCTCTTGACCAAGAAAGATGTTCTCAGCAATCGTCAGCTGATTGATTAAAGTCAACTCTTGAAACACCATTGCAATGCCTGCATGTTGCGCACTCAAAGGTGTTTTAAAACAAACTTTTTCTCCCCTGAGTGTAATGGTTCCGCCATCTGGCTGATAGATTCCTGACAGTATCTTTAGGATCGTGCTTTTACCGGCCCCATTTTCACCGGCAAGAACGTTAACCTGACCCTTTTCACATTCAAGGCTCACATCGTCTAAAGCTTTTATACCGGAAAATTCTTTAGTGATATGCTCCATTTTTAAAATGCATTCCGGCATTTTGTATCTCCTTCCTTGGCATTGTTTAATGAAAGCAGAAGCATATTATTAGATACGCTTCTGCTTTTGTCAATAACTCTATCTGTAGTCCTTATTACTGAGCTTCAAAGAGTTTGTTTAAGTTTTCTTCTGTGAGCTGAGTATCAACCCAGAAGGAATCCGGTAGGTCTTCACGATAATAGTCATCGATATTGTCGGCAGAGACAACGCCCATGGGGATAACAATATCTTTTTCAACATCTTCACCTTGAAGCGCATCGATAAGCGTGTTTAGTGCTGTGACGGAAATAGTAGCTGTGTAGTTAGGCGCCATGCTATCAAAATTGTCAACGCCCATGTATTTTTTCCATGTGCGCAGGAATCCATTGCCTGCCTCACCTGTCATTGGAACAAGCGGACGACTATTTGCAATAAAAGCATCGATGGCGCCTTGCGTCATAGCACCGCCCTGAGACCATACGCCATCAATTTCCGGATATGCCGAAAGCATGGATTCCACAGCGGCTTTGCCTTCGGTATAATCCCAGCCAGCATAAGCACTGCCGAGCACTTTAATATCAGGATACTGGGAGAACACTTCTTCAGCGCCAGACCAACGGGCGTTGTTCACTGAATTGCCAGCTAGGCCATTAAGCACGATGATGTTGCCCTTACCGTTCAGTTTATCAACAAGCCATTCGGCCTGGACACGGCCAAACTCAACGTCTGACTGATAAACCTTGCTTGTCACATTGTCTGTATCTGCCAGTGCATTGAAGTTTACAACAGCGATACCGGCATCCATAGCTTCTTCAATAACTGGAGAGATTGATGATGGTGTCGTAACCGCAACGATAATACCGTCAACGCCTCTGGTGATCATATCGCGAATATCGCTGATCTGCTTAGATGAGTCACCATCAGCAACGGTAACGTAGTATTCGCTGATAACACCTTCCGACTGGAGTTCCTGAGCACGCTGATCAAATTCAGCGTGCATCTGGACGCGCCATGTTTCGGTCATGTTGTTATCACAAAAGGCGATTACAAAACCATCACTAGACGAAGCTTCTGATTCGTCCGTTGCAGCCTCAGACGGCTGGCTTTCACTGCTGGCTGATTCGCTTACTGATTCAGCCGGTGTTTCAGAACTTGAGCAGGCAGCGAAAATGCCAAGCACCAACACAATGGAAATAACTAGAGAGACAATCTTTTTCAACATGAATTCCTCCTTTAGATTAATTGAGATAAGCGTGAATACTCCTCAACGCTCTGAGCATACAATAGCATCGGCATAAAACAAAGTACATTGGATTTAATTCAGATTACTATCAAAATCATTTGAAGATAAAAACACACCCCCTATTCATTCGCCATATCCGTAAATAGCGTTTCTTTTAGGGGGTGTCATTATCAACATGATTTTAATATCATACTTTTTTATTATTCTTAAGCTGTTCACGATATTCCGTAGGAGAATATCCGGTTACCTTTTTGAAAGCTGCACTAAAATATGCAGCTGTATCATAGCCAACCTTATAGGCGATTTCAAATACCTTAAGATCTGTATGGCGCATAAACTCTTTAGACTTCTCAATCCTAAGCTGAATCAAATAGTCCGTAAACGCAATCCCCTGTTCCGCCTTGAAAATAACACTGAAATAGCTGGGGCTCATATGAACATATTGGGCAACATTGTCCATTGAAAGATCATGATCCATATAATGCTCATCTATGTAAGCGATTGCTTTGCTCATCATTTTTGAGTAGTTTGTACTATTTTTCTCCATAGCATCAACGATACGGTGAATACTCTGCTTTAACTGCTCCATAGCGGTATCCATGCTTTGAGGCTCTGCCGATTTCTTGTATTCATCCAGCATATTAAAGCCTAACTCATCTTCGCCTATTCCGAGCTGGTATAATTCTCTCAGCAGTCTCGCATAGATATTGCCGGTTACAATTTTCATATAGAGATAGGATTGGGCTCCAATGCTCAGTAAACTCAGCTTGAGCCGATCCAACTGTGCATCGATTTCAGCCTTATTCCCTTGCTTAATCAAGCACGGGAAATCAAGTTTTGCTAAAATTGCTTCAAAGTCTTTAAGCTCTCCTGGATCATTATTATAGACGACTTGACTAAAGTGCAGAACGGAGTTTACCGGAAATACAAATCTTTCGCGCATGGTGCGTGATGCTTCATCATAGGCTTGCTGCAATTCACGCAGATTTTGATGGATATTACTGCAAGCGAATGTAATGGTAAAATCAACACAAGCTTTTTCAAAAGCGTATTGAATAGTATTGATGGAATAATTCATCATCTCCTTTACTTTTTCCATATTCTCACCCAGCACATAACAACCGATAACGCCGGGGCGCTGCTCGAATATAACAACGCCTTTTGTTAATTGCTGCTGTATACAACGATAAAACACCTCATTTATAGAATGCCTTTCTTCTTCAGTGATACGAAAGGCGATATGCTCAAAATTATCAATACCAATAATAAATACTCCGCATGCGACAGAAGGAAGCTTTGACAGCTTATCACATACCGCTTCCGCTCCTTTATAGATCAACGCATTGATTATCTGTTTTTCCTGATATTCTTGATTTTCTCTAAATGCTGAATCCTGTTCTTCTTGTTTTTCGCATCCGGCGACCGCCCGGCGAAGCTGTTCAATCAGGCTATCCACATCAATCGGCTTGAGAATATAGTCCATCGCTCCAACTTTAATAGCATCTTGGGCATATTGAAAATCGTCATATCCACTGATAATAATCACTTTAATGTTCTTGTCACGATTTTTAGCCGCTTTTGTCAGCTGCAAGCCGTCAAGAAAAGGCATCCGAATATCACTAATAAGGATTTCAGGACTATATTGTTCCACAAGCTTCTTTGCCTGCAAACCATCATAAGCACAGCCGCATAAAGAAATATTAAGTTGTTCCCAAGGTATCATTTCTCTTAATCCTTGGGTGATAATCTCATCATCATCGCATAAAACGGCTTTATATCTTCCCATTCTCTTCACTCCTCCCGGGCATCAAAATTTTATCTCCTATAAACTTGGGGATAGTAAGCGTGACTACCGTCTTGACATTTTCTTCAGAATCGATCGTCATTCCATAGTCATTACCAAAGTAAACTTTGATTCGGCCATTGATATTGCCTAGACCATACCCATCAATCTCAGATCCCTTTTTATTTTCTTTATCAGGAAGATTGATGCTTTCACGTAACCTTTCTAACGTTTCCGCCGACATACCAGCTCCGTCATCTGATACACGGAACATAAGTTTGTCCCCAATATCCCTTAACTCCACAAGGAGATGAACGTGAGGCCGGTTACTGGAGAGGCCATGATAGATACTGTTTTCAACCAATGGCTGTAGAATCAGCTTAAGTGTGTAATATTTAAGAATACCATCGTCGGTCTCGACTGAATAATCAAATTTCCGATTATACCTCATTGACTGAATCGTTAAATAGCTAGTTAGATGCTGTAATTCCTTTTGTAGCGGAATAAGTTCACTGCCCTTACTTAAGGAAACCCGAAATAAAACGATCAGGTTCTGAAGCATGATAATAGCCTTTTCCTTTTCATTCATCCTCAAAAGCCAAACAATAGAATCAAGCGAGTTATATAGAAAGTGAGGATTAATCTGTGCTTGCAATGCACGATATTCAGCCTTGCGCAATTGTCTTTGCTTTTCAAAGTTAAGGTTAATTAATTTACGTATGCGCGAAACCATATGGTTAAAATTTTCACTCGCTCTTGAAATTTCGTCTTCTCCAATCGGCACTAGTTTTACTGACAGATCACCCTCTTCGACGGACTTCATCGCTGCTTCCATTCTGATAAGCGGTGCAGTATATTTTTGAGAGAGCAATGAGGATAGCGTAACGGCTAAAACAGCTATAAATAAAGCCATTATGATTGTCATCACCCAAATGCTCTGCAATGCGCTATTGATGCTGTCAGCCGGCACAACACTTATCAGCATCCAGTTTGTTGCCTCTGATTTTTGACAAACAATAAGTGCCTGTTCAGTCATTTTAACCGATGCTGTTTTTGCACTTACTTCATTTGTTTGATTAGACGGTATGTTTTCGAGAACATGCCTCATCAGCACATCCCCTACTTGACCATTATTTGAGTTATATAACAGATGGCTATCATCGTCCAGTAGAAGGAAAAACCCTTTACCACCCAGCTTTCGATGCAGCTGGGATGTAATGATTTCTTCCTCGATATCCACCATAATCACGCCATTATATCCGCCTGTCGCCTTATCCACATAAGGAACGCTCATCGAAATAAACAGCTTCCCCGCAGTCTTTGTAACGTAGCTTTCTTCGTGAAAGCTATACCAGGTGGGCACATTTCTCTGCATTGTTTCTCTGAACCAGGAATCGTTTCTGTAATCACCGCGCAAAAAGGAGTATGTGTTCGATTTTCCGCAAAACTTATTTTCTCCCAAGAGATATAGTCCGAATATATCTTGCTGATTGGCAACAATTGAGGCGAGTCCCATACTGCCTTGCAGGTCTGCCGAATAGCGTTCCGCTTCGTTTGGATAACTATTCCGCATGTATTGCTGGAAAACCGCATCATTAAGAATACTGTTACATACATCTTCCACACTTTGAAAGGTATGTTCCATATCATAGAGCAGTGTTTCCACTTCTGATACCGTATAAGAAAGTGTCTCTTGACGCATATGGCTATTGTTTATCGATACAGAGATCATCTGTAATATGATTAGAGGAACTAATGAAATAAATAAAAAATTGAAAAACAAACGCCGGCGAATGGATCGATTGATATAATTCCAGCATTCCTTAATTACCAGCTTCATATTACCTCCGCCAGACATACTTGCTGCTTAAGGCTAGTAGAGAAAGTAAAGTGCGTCCTTACTGTCTTGATAAATACGGTAAGGCACAACGACATGTTTAATCTTTGTAAAACCATGTTCCAACTGTTTGATAATGTCACACGCGATATATCCCAGCCTTGAGTCACTGCGAACCGTTGCTGTATATTCGTTGGCAATAATTGCCTTTAGCACATCTTGAATACCATTGCAAGACACGATACTTACATCTTTGTCAGGATTGTATCCTGCAACTTTTAGAGCTTGCAATGCCCCGAGCCCGTCTTCATCACTGCAGGCAAATACAGCGTTAAACAAATCTTCTTTGTAGTTTACAATAATATTCTCCAGTGCATACTGAGCCGTTAGCCGATCTGAATTGCCTATTCCCGTTGCTACGATTCTAAGGTTTGAATATTTCTGGAGTTCTTCATGAAAACCACGCGAACGATCCTGTGCAATTCTGGAATCCTCTGAACCCTTTATCTCAACAATGCGGCAAACCTGACCATCAAACTGCTTAGCCAAAATCTGTGCGCAAAGGCGGCCTTCTTGAACATAATCCGTTGATATTACACATGCATATGTATTGTTACTGCTTCCGTAGTCTTCCTGACTACCAATAAGAATCAAAGGAACTCCATATTCTTCAGCTTTTAAACATACTTCGTCGAGTATGCTTGCCTCTCTAGGAAAAACAACGAGGTAATCCAAATCTTCACTAAATAAATTATTGATGTCTTGAAGCTGCCATCGGCTCGTATTTTCTTCGGGCGTATGATAGATTAGCTCCATGTCAAGCGCCTCTGCGGCTTGTATGAAACCATCCACAAGGTTTGTCGTCCAAGGATTATCACTTTCAGTCTGTGAAAATCCTACTCGAACTCTCTCTTCTTTAGCATCCGTTTCATGCATCTCAGATTGCTTAGTTGAACAACCTGCCAAAAGAGTTAAAAACACCAATATGGTGACCAACGATACTAAACTTGCTTTAATCGAACGTGTCATTACGCAATCCTCTTATCATTACGCGAAAATCCTGCAGCGTCCTTCTCAAATTGTGGTTCTTTGATAAGACAAGCATAACATATATTTAACAAACGAATAATATGTAATATATGGTCGTATATAGATTACTATTCTATCTAAGATATGATACTTCCATATGCTTATCAAGTAAAAATCAAACGGAAAACTTTTAAAATCATTTGAAAAACTATAAATTTGTACTTTGAGTTCTATACCTTTATTGACAATCGATACACAAGTGATATATTCAAAACGCTATAAAAAATCTAGGTCTATTAACTCCCATAACGGTGGTTATATAAAAAAACGAAAAGAGGGCTTAAGGTCTATGTTTTCTAATTTTAGAAATGTAAAAGACAAAGTGGCCGTTATTACCGGCGCTGCTAGAGGCATAGGAAGCGGGTGCGCACAGGCAATGGCAGCGGAAGGTGTTCATGTGGTCATTACCGATATACTTCCTGATGTCATGGAAACCTGGAAGCAGATTCAGGCCGATTATCCTGAAAATAAAGGATTCAGCATGGTCACGAACGTTGCCAAAGAAGCAGAAGTAAAGGACATGATTAATACCGTAGTTGAAAAATTCGGCCGTATTGATATCATGTGCAATAACGCCGGTATCCACGGCGGTGAAGTTCCTTTGACGGATGTATTAGAAGCGCATGTGGACAACGTTTTTAGCGTAAATTTTAAAGGCGTGCTATTTGGCTGTAAGTATGCAGGTATTCAAATGCAAAAACAAGGATTCGGGACGATTGTCAACACAGGGTCTTTTTATGGCAAGGTTGGACACGCGGCCTCGGGTGTTTATGGGGCATCCAAGGCGGCAATCCATACGCTTACTCAAGCTTTCGCTTTGGAAATGGCTCCATCCGGCGTGACTGTAAACGCGATCTGTCCGGCTTTAGCTGGTACCGAGATGCACTGGGCCTTCCTGCGGCGTGAGGCTGAGGTCAAGGGTTTGACACTCGAGGATGTCATGGAGCAGGAACTGCCCTCAATCCCGCTGCATCGGCTTGGGACAGGAGCAGATTCCGCTGGTGCGATTCTATGGCTTGCGTCTCAAAGCGGTTCTTATGTGACAGGGCAGCTAATCAATGTAAATGGCGGTCTCGATTTTACCTGATTCTATGTATCATTTTAAGAGCAAGCTCTCTGTCAGTGCACGACAGAGAGCTTTTTCACTGTATCCGAAGCTATAAATCAAATCAAACCACAACTTTTACAAACGAAACTGAATTGTACTGCGCAAACTCATTCTCTAGAATGACAGTAAGTGGAGAATCAGATTGAGACATCCATGATTTTTATATTCTTAGAAAGGGAGATTTTTATGTCATATACTCGTTTATGCGTCTCATCCATTAGAAAATATTGTGAAGATATATATATTAAGCATGGGTTTTCACATGATGATAGCAGTCAAATCGTTGATGTGATTCTCACATCCGATCTATATGGGATTGAGTCCCATGGTGTACAACGGATGATGCGATACCACAACTCAATTAAAAAAGGACTTGTTAACCCGGCCGCTAAACCAAAAACGGTATTTGAAACGCCTGTTTCTGCGGTTATAGACGGCGATAAAACCATGGGACAGGTAACTGCCTACAGAGCCATGCTTATGGCAATCAAAAAAGCTAAAAAAAATGCCTTTGGCGCCGTAACCGTTCGCAATTGTAATCATTACGGGATTGCAGGATACTATCCGCGCATGGCAGCAGATGAGGATTTGCTGGGCTTTAGCTCCACCAATACAGAAGCGATCGCCATTCCCACATTCGGCAAACAGCCAATGCTGGGAACCAGTCCATTAGCGTTATGCATGCCGGCTGATCCCTATTATTTTTGGTATGATGTCGCCACCACTGTCGTTCCGCGAGGCAAAATTGAAATCTACAACAAACGTGAGCTTCCTCTTCATGACGGATGGGCGTCTGATGAATATGGCAATAGCTGCGCCGATGCTCAGCATGTATTGGATAACATCCGCAACAAGAATTTCGGTGGGATATTTCCCATTGGCGGAAGCACCACTGATACCGGTTCTCATAAAGGGTATGGCTTGGGCATCATTGCCGAGCTGTTTACCGGTGTCTTTGCGAACGGGCATACCTCACCGCATGTGCAAAACGGCGGTATGGGCGACACATCATTCTGCTTTATTGCAATGGACTACGGCATATTCGGCGATAAAAAGGATATCCGTGCCCGTATGTCAATCCTATTACAAGAATTACGAGATAGCCCCAAAGCCGATGGACATAGGCGCATTTATACGCACGGGGAGAAAGAAATGGAATCCCAAGCTGAAAAACTGCAAAACGGTATTCCGGTTAACGACAAGACATGTGATGAGCTCAAAAAAATTGGAAGTTATGTCGGTCTTTCTTTTGATGATTATTTTCAAGAATAACCATAATAAGTGAACAAAAATATAAAAATGCAAAGTGAAAAAGCAGAAGAAATATCAGGAGGGTTACATTTATGAGCACACAAGCAAAAAAAGCAATCCTGTCCGGAGGCAGTCGTGGCATAGGCAGAGGTATTGCATTGTGTCTTGCCAGAGATGGCTATGATCTCGCAATTAGTCATTACGACAAGACAGATCAGTACGTGGAATCGTTGGCTAAAGAAATCGAGGCTTATGGCAGAAGCTTCGTATCCTTCAAAGCAGATTTCCGGGAAGTCGGTGAGGCCGAGAATTTCGTCCACGAAGCGGTCAAAGCGCTCGGAAGCGTTGACTTACTGGTCAATTGCGGACTTCATTTGGTTATGGGGGGCAGTATCCTCGATATCGATTCCGATGAGCTTGAAGGGATGCTGCATTCGTTTCTGCGGGCCAATGTGCTGATCACCCGTGAAGTCGCCCGATATATGGTCAAGTACGACGTGAAAGGCAACATTATCAATATCAGCTCAGCTCGCGCAGACCGCGCCATGCCCGAAGCTGGTTTATATGGCGGCTTTAAGGCTGCGATCAACCACGCCAGCCGTTCGTTTGCACTAGATCTTGCGCCTTATGGCATTCGCGTAAACTGTGTTTCTCCAGGATATATACAAGTTCGTACCAATAAAGAATTCGCGCAGGAGGGTCTTACGCCCGAACAGATCGAGGATAAAGTTGCACTAATGGAAAAAGTGCCACTCGGCCGTGTTGGTTATCCGAGCGAAGTTGGAGAAGCCGTCGCTTTCCTCGCATCCGAAAAAGCGGCGTATATCACCGGCATATCGTTGAACATTGATGGCGGTTTATTCCTGCCTGGAATGCCCGAGACAAGGCCGGAGCCTGGCTGTGAGTATCGTGGCTGGACATATTTCAAGCCGCGCGATGGTAAGGAGTGGAATATTTAATAATAAAATAGATTTACGGAGGATAATTATGAACAAGCATGACCCTAAAAATCTCAAAAAGGTTCTCTATTCGGGCATCTTATGTGATGTCATGGATCAGATGGGCTACAGAAACCAAGCACTAAGTAACGCGATCCAGCCTCTCAAGGACGACACTGTGTTATTCGGACCTGCATTCACCAGCATTGGCACAGAGGTTTATTCAATGCCTGAAGATCCTTTAACGGCTCAATGCAAAGTAGTTGATCAGTTAGGCGAAGATGAAGTTTATGTGGTCGTTATTCGCGGCAATTATAATTGCGCCGTATTTGGTGAACTCTTCGCCACTGCAGTCAACAGCCGTAAAGGTGCCGGAGTTCTTTGTGACGGCTATGCTCGTGACCTAAAGGCCCTTCACGAAATGGACTTCCCATTATTCTATCGCGGAAAAGATCCTAAAACATCAAAAGGCCGCTGCGAAATCAACGAATGTCAAGTCCCTGTCATTATGGACGGCGTGACAATCAATCCAGGCGACTATATTTTTGGTGATATTGATGGAATTGTTGTCATCCCGCAGAAAATTGTTGACGAAGTCTTCCAACGATCACTTGAAATCATCGAAAAAGAAAATATGGTTCGTGACCAATTAAAGAGTGGCGTATCTCTTGCTAAGGCTTACGCTGACATAGGAGCTATTTAATTATCTGTTTAAAAAGGAGGCCGAACAAAATGAGTATTATGAAAACGCTTGGCAATATCGGTATTGTGCCTGTTTCAGTCATCGAAGATGCAACCAATGCCGTCCCCACTGCCAGGGCCATGGCAGATGGCGGAATTCCCGCTATAGAAATCACACTGCGGACCGCAGCCGGTTTAGATGCTATTGAAGCGGTAGCGAAAAATTGCTCCGATATCTGTGTAGGCGCAGGTACGGTACTGAATTTAGACGATGAAAAGCGGTGCCTTGATAAGGGAGCTAAATTTATTGTGTCTCCCGGTTTTGATAGAAAAATGGCCGATTGGTCCATCAAGAATAATATCCCTTATCTGCCCGGCTGTGTGACTCCCACAGAGATCATGGCTGCGCTTGAAATGGGGATTAATATCGTTAAATTCTTCCCGGCCAACGTATATGGCGGCCTAAGCGCCATGAAAGCACTAGCTGCACCTTTTACAGGCGTTAAATTTATGCCGACTGGTGGCGTTAGTGGACAAAATGTCGCTGAATTTCTCTCAGCAAGCTACATCCATGCTGTGGGCGGCAGCTGGGTTTGTGCAAAGGCGGATGTGAATGCGGGTCAATTCGAAAAAATCCGTACGCTTTCCGAGGAGGCTGTTCGTGCATCACTCGGCTTTGAAGTTGCTCATGTGGGAATCAACAATGAAAATGCCGAAATAGCGTCAAGCGTTTGCACGCAGCTTCAAAATATGTTTGGCTTTTCAATAAAGGAAGGCAACAGCTCATCCTTTGCCTCAGGCACTATCGAAGTAATGAAATCCAATTATCTAGGTGAAAAGGGACATTTGGCCATACGCACCACGAATATGACTCGTGCCATTTACTATTTGTCGAAAAAAGGCTATAGCGTAGATGAGTCGACCTATAAATATAAAAATGGAGCTGTAACGGCAGCCTATTTGAAGGATGAGGTTGGCGGATTTGCCATCCATCTTCTTCAAAAGTAATCGAGGTGATTAATTATGAAATTTATAACATTTGGTGAAATAATGCTCCGCTTCAAGACACTTGAACGTGAGCGTTTGTTTCAGTCAAAAAACATGGAGGTAACCTACGGCGGCGGCGAAGCAAATGTTGCTGTATCGCTCGCTAATTTCGGTGAAGATGTCGATTTTTTTACGGTACTTCCGGAAAATCCGCTAGGTGATGAATGTATAAAGGAACTGCGCAAGTTTGGCGTTAATACCTCCAAAATTCGAAGAGGAAAAGGCCGCATGGGTGCATATTTTCTGGAAGCGGGTGCGAATCAGCTTCCCAGCAAGGTGATCTATGACAGAGAATATTCTGCTATTGCACAAACGAAACCCGGCGATATAGATTTTAAAGACGTTTTCGATAACGTGGATTGGTTTCATGTCACCGGTATCACGCCCGCCATTTCTCAAAGCGCAATGGACCTAACAATTGAAAGTGTCAAGACCGCAAAATCGATGGGCATCACCGTATCATGTGATCTGAATTTTCGTAAGAATTTATGGAAGTATGGTGTGCCCGCATCCGAGGTCATGCGCGAAGTCGCAAAATATGTGGATATAGCCATCGCTAATGAAGAAGACGTTCAGAAATCATTAGGCATCACCATCGATGTGGATGTGGAATCAGGATCACTTGACAAAGATAAATACCATACTCTCTCAAATAGAGTGCTTGAGATTTACCCCGATATGAAAATGATTGCTATTACATTGCGCGAAAGCATCAGTGCCGACCATAACGGATGGGCCGCTTGCTTAAATGATCGGGATAATTTCCTAGTTTCCCGTAAATATCAGATAAGCGATATTATTGATCGTGTTGGTGGCGGGGACGCTTTTTCCGCCGGTCTGATCTACGGTTTAAATCATTATGATAATTATCAAGATTCGCTAGAATTTGCCGTTGCGGCAAGCTGCCTGAAGCATTCCATATCCGGCGATTTCAATCGTGTAATTGTAGCTGACGTTGAAAAATTAATGAATGGAGACGGCAGTGGCCGTGTTCAAAGATAAACTATTTAAAGGAGATTTATTACATGTCAAATTCCTTTGCAACCGAAAGCGCGTTGCTCATTATGCACTGCCAGAACGATATCGTTGATCCTGCTGGTTTATACAGTGGATCAGGCGCCTTTTCCGAGGTAGTAAAGCGTGGTACACTCCAAAAAATTGCCGATATGAAAAAGGCTGCCCGAGACGCAGGAATGCAGGTTTTTTTCATAAACAATGTTTTCAGCAAGGGCTATCCCGAGCTCAACGGAAACCGGTTGCCCATTTGCGCGGCTGCCAGGGACACCCAATCCTTCCTTGAGGGTTCCTGGGGCGTTGAAAATCCAGATGTCATAAAGCCTCTAGAAGGTGACCTTGTCATCCGTAACTTCAATACCAGTGCTTTTTCTTATACCAACCTTGATCAGATCCTTCGAGCGCGCCGGATTGAGAAACTTTACCTAAGCGGTGTGGCAACCAATTTTGTTATTGACAGCACAGCACGCTATGGATCTGAATTAGGATATGAAATTCATATACTGGAGGATTGTTGTGCATCTTGGAGCGCCGATATGCACGAATTCGCTATAAAACACATTCTTCCTCAATTTGGCGTTATTGACTCCTCTTCAGCGCTAATAAAAGCATTGAGCGAATAATGTACTAAAGACATCTTGAAATACTCCTAATACTTCCTCAAAGAAGAGCCCCTGATTATTCATCTGGGGATCTTCTTATAATTAATCACCGCGGCAATTATGCCGCAGAAAGGCGGTTTATTATGAAGAAAATATCATATCCCGCTAAAGATTCCTCCTTTTCTAAAGTCGCATTTACCTGTCAAACAGCAGAACCTAATGATGCTGAGATTAAGGACATGATAGACGAAGTTATTATACAATTGTTTGGAGACCAGGGCTTACGCGCAATTATCAAGCCGGGGGATCACGTTGCCATAAAGACCAATATTGTTATGTGCAACGTAGGTGCACGGGGTGAAAAAGGTCGCGCCATCATTACCGACCCGCGTGTTACCCAATATGTGGCCGAGAAGGTCCGCGAAATAATTGGTTGGGGTGATGGTGCCGACTTAAAGGTCCTTGATGCGTGTTTTTCTCCTGATCCTAATCCGTCCGCTGTCAGTAACAAGTGTGGCTTCCACTGGGCTCGATTGAACCGTGTTCCCGACAATACTGTGTCAGCAGAAGATATATGCTACGACTATAATTGTGACGGATATCTGGATGGATTGAGCCGTGCCAAGTTGGTTAACCTTGACGCCATCGGCGAGGACGAGCGCGATCTTCATATTATACGTATGGCTGATGGACGCGAGGTCAAGGTCGCGTTCCCTCGCTTTCTGCGAACACGTGAACAAGCCGGAGGCGAAGGCGAGTTCACAGATGTATTCATCGGCTTACCTGTCTTTAAAAACCATTGGTATGTCGGTGTGTCCGGCGCCCTGAAACTGCATTACGGATTACGCAGTTTAAACGGATGTAAGGGCGATACTGGCCGCCGGGGACACGAGGGTTTCTATACTTTCCTTAAAGACGGCAAACTGCAGCTTCAAAATCTTGGCTGCTTGCAGAACTATCTGGTAGCGATGCATCTTGTGCGTACATACGATTTGGTCATCTTGGATTGTTTGACAGCCAACAGGAACGGTCCTGGAAGTCCTTCCGGTGCCGTCAGTTACAGCCGGGATGTTGACGAGAAAGTTGATTATATCACCACCCATGCGCTTATGGCCTCCTGTGATGTCGCTGCGATCGACACTGTTGAGTCGTCCTTTGCTGGCTACCGAGTGGAATCGGTCACTCTCACAAAAATCGCAGCAGAAAATGGGCTTGGCAACTGTGACCCAGCCCGTATCTTAATGCTGGCTAGTGAGAGATTCAAATTTCATAAAATCCGACTTGCGGAAACGTATGGGCCCGAAGGCAAGTATCCGCTTTCAGATGCAGGCAATCCCTTAATAGAAAAAGATGTGGCGCCCAAGTACACCGTTGCGGTGACAGACTTTACCCGCAAACCGGAAAAGAATGGCCTGCATCACGTCAATTATGCTGTGATCCCCAATGAGCCGAGTGTCGATCCGGATATCTGCCGCGTAGACCTCGCTATTGGCGGTGAAATCGTACAATCTTATCTAGGTGATAATCTGTTGAGGGGTCAATTTACGTTCCGATACGCCGATTACGACACAATGAACCATGCCTATATTGCTGGCACGGTATTTGCTTGGGATCGAGGTTTCAACGGCGTCCCCTCAGTCTGCGAGTTTTTTATACCGCCCGACAATATGTAAACGCCTATTTTTTACAGGAATATACTCTATATTACGTCACAAGGGCGTGATTCACAGTTAATGTGAGCACGCCCTTTGTATCTGTTGATTATCATTTACGCTATGCTGGTTTTTTATTGACCGACTCACTCTTATAAGGTCACGCCGTCTTTTAATATGGCCATTCCCCTGTGTCCCGCTTTTTCCGCTGCATTGACTGCACCCGTGGCAATTCTTATAATGATTTCCACGATTTCATCCTCCAACGCTAGGTGCATGATGTCCCCTGTCAGATATGTCCGGCGTCAAAGGTATATCCTATTCCCTTTTTCTAGCCGCCGACCTTTAATCAGTGGAAAGCCCTTTCTTTGAAAAAAGACATTAAGTATATTTTCATTCTGTGATTTCGGCCCACATGGTCACGGGGCCACTGTCTATATCGTTGAAAAACAGAGGAATTGCCGCTGCGCTGACCAGTTTGTCAGGCTCCAGCTCTGACATCTTCACATCTTCAATGATACAAATAAATCCGGGCTGAAATGCGCCAAGCATAATCCGGTGAGCGAGATCGCCGTCTTTGGTATCTGAAGGTGCACCCAGAGATAGAAAGTCCATGGCGACAGCTTTCATACTGCCAGTAAAGTTATCTCGAAGATACTTGGCAGAACGACTGGATATAGAAGGTCCATTCATCTTATAAAGCGCAGGATTCTTTTGGCGATAGACCTCAAAACCTGTGCGAATTAAAAGCAGATCACAGCCCGCCAGCGCCGCTTCATGAAGAATAAGGTCCTTCGGTTCCACTTTTTCACCGGCGCCCTTGGGAATATCAAGCAGAAGTGGGCGCTCATAAAAAAACAGTTCAAAAGGCAATTCATTAATTGTCGCGCCTGCTCCGTTGAAGTGACGGGGCGCGTCAAAGTGAGTACCAAAATGATTAAAAATATGAACAACAAATGTATTAGCGCTGTCGCCGCCACCGATTGATGTGTGTGATTCAATGTAATAAGTCGGGTTTCCTGGCCATCCGGGGGTATCTTGACGAATGTGGTAAGATATGAGTTTTTTCATGTTTGACCTCTTAAATGGATTGATATTTATGGCTACTTCTTATAATCGTAGAATACCTTGCGGGTCTTCATAAGACGTGAAAACGCGTCTTCGCCTCGGGTGATGCAGACCATCGAAAACAATGTGTCCACCATGCACATCTCCACAATACGCGTGTTCATAGCGTCTGTTATCAAATTCGTCTCATCAGTTCTCGAAGCGATAACTACATCCGATTTTTTTGCGATTGTGGAATCATCTGAATTTGTGAGTGTTAAAACCTTTGCTGAATGATACGGCATACTGTCCAAATGCCTGATTATATCCAACGTCTCCCCGGAGTATGAAACAACGAGAACCAAATCTCCCTGATTTGGCTGAGCCATCAAAGCAGCATTTATATGTGAGTCAGCACTGAAGTGGCAGCTTAATCCAAGCTCAAGAAATCGAAAATGCGCGTAATAGCAAATCGAAGCAGAAGCCGCATAACCGAGAAGAATAATACGTTTCGCCTGAGTTATCAGCCTCACTGCATCTTCATAAACATTATCATCGTTTTGGTTCATATTAGAACCGATTCTGGCTATCGCGCCGCTCATGATCTTCCGCCTAATTTCGTCGGACGTATCACCAAACTCGATATCCTCCTTTGAATGATAAAATGTATGACCCGCTAAATCTTGAGCAATTTTAATCCGGAAATCTTTATAGTTGCTATAACCAAGCGAGCGATAAAAACGAACAATAGATGCTTCACTTTTCACATTCGTCAGTCGGGCCAGATCAGTGATAGATTTTTTAACTACCAATGAGGGGTTCTCAACAATGAAGTCTGCAATTCTTTTCTGTGCTGGCGTCATGTTTTTGTACTTCTGTTGAATGAGTTTAAATGATGGTGCAGAAGCCACTTGTGGAGGCAGTACCAAGTCCATTTTTACCACCTAACGTATAAGAATTTTATGTTAAATATACAATAACATAATTCACGCTATTATTCAAGAAAGTTTTTTTATTCAATTAATCTAGCAAATAAATTTTTTCATTATTATTATATATAATCACCTATATTGACTCAATAATGGTTGAAATTTTTTTATTTGTGTGTAAAAATAGATAAGTATTAATATTGCGCTCAGCAGGATCACCCATTGTACGCAATGAGTGCAGCTCCGTCTTACTCTGATTGATAATATTGCGACTGCCTTCGGCAAATTTATTCAGGTATAAAATGATTAATCCTTTGCACGAATCAGTGCACACCGGAGTGAGTTCATGGTCGCATCACAGCTTCATTAGCATATAATGCAAGAAAGGGAACCCTTTATGAAAACATTGTCTTTGTATGCCGACAACAACCAAGGCATTTCAGATGCTCAGTTGACAGAAGCCGTCCGGACATCACTATCCGATTGTCTTGACAAGCTAAAAAAGGTTCTGATTATCCCGCCTGACTTTACTCGCTTCCACTCCGGAGCCGGCAAACTGACAAGTCTATACTACCATTTATTAAAAGACTCCTGCCAGGTGGATCTACTTCCCGCCGTTGGGACCCATAATGCCGTATCACGGGAGCAGGCTTCCGAAATGTTCGGCGATATTCCTTATGATAGGTTGATTTACCACGATTGGCGTCGTGATGTTGTCCGGCTAGGAGTAGTACCCGCCTCCTATATCAGGGAAATTTCAGACGGTATTATGGATCAAAATGTTCCTGTCGAGGTAAATCGACGTCTTATTGAGGGCGGCTACGACCTTATAATTTCCATTGGACAAGTACTCCCCCACGAAGTGGTCGGAATGGCCAATTACTCAAAAAACATTTTTGTGGGCTGCGGTGGCAGCAGTATGATAAACGCTTCGCATTACCTAGGGGGTGTCTACGGCTTGGAGCGCATCATTGGTCGGGATCACAGTCCTGTTCGGAAAGTTTTTGATTATGCGCAGGAGCACTTTTTGTCAGGATTACGGCTAGAATACGTGCTAACAGTTACGACCGCCTCGCAAAGAAATAATATTATGCATGGCGTTTTCTTTTCCGGGGGGCGCCAAAATTTTGAGAACGCTATAGCGTTGAGCTTGAAAAAAAATCTGAATCTGGTCGATAGACCACTAAAAAAGGTAGTTACATGGCTCGCCCCTTCAGAATTCGTTAGCACGTGGGTCGGCAACAAAGCAATCTACCGCAGCAGAATGGCAATTGAGGACGGCGGTGAGCTAATTATACTTGCCCCAGGAATCCGTGAGTTCGGCGAAGACCTACAGATAGACGACATTATTCGCAGATACGGTTATTGTGGTCGCGACAAGATTATTGAGCTCGTAAAAACCAATCAAGATCTCTCCGAAAACCTCTCTGCCGCCGCACATCTTATCCATGGTTCGTCCGAAGAACGGTTTAAAATTACTTATGCTGTTAAGAACATCTCATGCAAAGATATAGAAAGAGTATGCTATGATTCTGCTAATTATGACGATATGATCAAGCGATATAATCCAGCAAAATTAGCTGAAGGAAAGAATGTGTTGCCGGATGGTGAAGAAATTTACTTTATTTCAAACCCTGCCGTTGGCCTTTGGGCTGTTAGGAAATAAATTAAATTGGGTAGGAGAATCTTTTTTGATCAATCTCCCACCCATATAATGGATGTCTAACTCTAATCGCCCGCACACTTTTTTCATCAAATACCAATACGTTAATTAAACGCCCTTTTTGTTAACGCTTATTTTTTCTGCCATATACAACAACCAGCATAATAATGATCAAAACACCTTGCACGACCTGCTTCCCGTATTCTTCCATATGAAGAAGAGTCATAAGGCTTTCAATTATCATCATAATGCCAACGCCAGCGATGGTTCCAATATATCCTCCGCTTCCACCCAGAATGTTCGTTCCGCCTATGACAACAGCAGCGATTGAATCCATATTATAGCTGGATGCCGTTGATAGATAGCCGGATTGCGTATAACCCAGAAATAGGAAACCTGCTAGACCAGCCATTATCGCTGCAATAATATACACCGCAAAATAAGTGCCAGGTACGTTTATTCCCGAATACATGGCACTTTCACGGTTGGTGCCGACCGCGTAAATTGACCGGCCAAATGTCGTATAGTTCAAAAGTAAAATGACCAAAACAGAAAGCACTATCCAAACGAGAGCACCACCGTTAATAAAGCCGAAATACTTTGCATTTACAAAGCTGCCCAGCGAGGCGGATGCATGTCCCCCAGGCGCGCCTTTACAATAAAGCAACGTAATGCCATAAAGCGCCGTACCTGTTGCCAGTGTCATAATCATCGCGGGAATTTTCAGAAAATATACACCTGCACCGTTGATCAGGCCTACGACAATACATACAACTATAATGAATAGAAATGTTGGCAAGGTATTAGCCTCTTGTCCATTAATCATTTGCGCAGCCAGAACGTTACTAAAGAGTATCATATAACGCAAGGACAAGTCGATCCCACCCGTCAGTATAACTAACGTCTGACCAATACATGCAATGCCAAGAAAAGCAATCTGTTTAAATATACTATAAACGTTGTCACCTGACAAAAAACCAGGATTAATGATATTTGCTACAATTGCAAGTACAACCATCATAGCGTAAACCATAACAATTGGTAGAATTCTCTTCATTGCCAGAGATCTTGAATTAATCTGTTCCATACTTTCCGCCCCCCTATTTTCTGGATCTACTGGCGCTAATGGCAAGCGCGCCAATGAGAATAACACCCTGTAAAACATACTGATAATATGATGATATGCCCAGCAGATTTAGCAGATTGTTAATAATGCCCAATATGAGAACGGCTGCGATGCATCCCATGACGCTAGACTTGCCGCCGGCCAAAGATGCGCCGCCCACAACCACAGTTGTTATGGAACGCTGGACATACGATTCACCTATCAGCGGGTTGCCGGAAGTAGCGTAAGCCGTTATATATAGCGCTGCTATTGCAGCGAGAATACCCGAAGTCATAAATGCTAGCATCTTCGTCTTTACCACGGAGATACCGGAAGATTCTGCAGCCTGCTCATTTCCACCAACGGCGAAAACGGAACGTCCAAACCGAGTCCGATTCATCAGAAACCAAACCACAATTGTTATAACAATAGCAATCAGTACCGGAACTGTATAATTCCATCCTTTGGTTATGAATTTACTCAACTCACTCGGAAGGCTGCCGCTGGGTGTATCCATGATAAATAAAGCCACGCCGAAAAAAACCGTCTGTGTCGCCAGCGTGGCTATAATTGCCTGCATATTGCCTTTCACAACCAACAATCCATTTATTAGACCGATGACAGCGCCACATACAACACCCGCGACTCCAGCTAGTGCCCAGGTAGCCGGATCATCAGTAATCAGCGTGACTGTTGTAACGTTCACGACCGAAATAACAGCGCCTACTGATAGATCGATGCCGCCAAGGGTGATAACAAATAACTGGCCAAACGTGACGATTAAAAGTCCAACATTGGAGTTGAGGAGGTTGCGCAGATTCCGAGTCACCAAAAACAAGTCGCTTGATAGAGCCGCGACAATTATCATGACAATAACAAAAGCATAAACCAGCAAAACCTCACTTTTTCGTCTGTATAACAAACTTCTGTTATGCCGATCAGCAAAAAGCCATGGTTTCCTTGTCTTTTCCATCAGCAATCCTCCTTTCTTGATGTACCCTTCACATTCATTGCCCCGCGCATGATTATTTCTTCTGTGATTTCAGCTCCCGATAGTTCACCGGTAATCCGTCCCTCAAACAGCGTGATAACCCTGTCGCATAATCCAATAGTCTCCATCATATCACTCGTATAACACAAAATCGCAACCCCATTGTTTGCTAGCTTTCGCATGAGCTTGTATATTTCCTGTTTAGCCTGAACATCGATACCCCGAGTGGGTTCATTTAGAAGCAAAACCTTCGGCATATCCTCCAAACTCTTGCCTATTGCAACCTTTTGCTGATTACCGCCTGACAGTTTAAAAACGGACTGTAATAATGACGGGGTCGCAACATTCAGCTGTTTCACCATGTCTTGAGCTTGTTTCTTTTCCTTTTTCTTCTGGATGAAACCAAACGTTTGCCTTCGTCGCATGCTGGTCATACTCAAATTCTCTCCAACAGACATTTCCAGACACAACGCCTGCAATTTTCGATCTTCGGGAACATAGCCTATTCCCAACCTCAAGGCCTTTCGGGCCTTCTGATAGTTTAGTTTTTCTCCGTTTAGATAAACGGCACCGGTTGTATGATGCTGGATACCGGCAATGGCCCGGAGCATTGGCGTTTGCCCTTGTCCATCTAGGGCGCCGATACCAAGTATCTCACCCTTTCGAAGCTCAAAGTTGATATCCATAAAAGCTCGGCCGTCCCCAAAATCTTCAACCTTCAAAACGACCTCTGTTGTTTTATCTTTTAGCTTGGGCGGGAAAACATCCTTCAACTCGCGGCCCACCATCATCTGTATTATTTCAGATTCCGTCACATCCGAGAGCTTAATCGTACCTACGAGTTTACCGTCTTTAAGTACTGTTGCACGATCTCCGAACTTGAAGACCTCTTCCATTCTGTGCGAAATGAACAAGACGGTCTTCCCCATAGACACAATCTCCTGTACAATACTGTACAATTTATTTACCTCAGTTACGGTCAGCGTTGAGGTAGGCTCATCAAGAATCAGTATCTCAGGATCAACCGACAGTGCTTTTAATACTTCAACCATCTGTTGTTGTGCAATGGGAAGATCACCGGTACGGGCATAGGGGTCAATCTCGATTCCATACTTACCGGCCAGCTTCTTTGCCTCTTCCACCATTCGGTTCTCTAAAAGAAAAAAGCCACTCCCGACTTTTTTCTCCTGATTAAGGAATATGTTCTGTGCAACTGTCAGTTCAGGTAAAACAGACAACTCTTGATAGACCATCGCAATCCCCTGTTTACGGGCATCCTTAGGATGGCGGAATCTCATAGACTCCCCTTTGAGAATAATCTCGCCGGAGTCTGGATGATACATGCCGGACAACATCTTTAGCAAAGTACTTTTACCAGCGCCGTTCTCCCCTTGAAGAACGTGCACCGTACCTGGAAAACATTCGAAAGATACATGGTCGACCGCATGTACGCCAACAAACGATTTATCTAAATTTTTAATAATAAGTACAGGTTCCATAAACCGAGTTACTCCTTCTCCGAACAGCTTATGTATATGATAGTTATATATGGGTGGCCAAGTATAATTACCGGCCACCCACCACATTTGTATAGTTAGATTAATTTAACCTTATTACCGAAACATTCAGCCCACTGGGAAGATGTTTTCCAAAACATCGTGAGGCAGATAGGATCCGGGCCAGAAATCGTCATTGAGTGTCGAATCATACAATTCCTTAGCCTGATCGAGTGTAACGGGATCAAACGCAAGATTGATGGCATTAGAATCATCACTGCTTACCTTAGGCTCTATACCGTAGTCTGAGGAAATCAAAGAAACGCAATCATCAATCGTTTTGCCCTGCAAAAGAGCGACAGCGCAGTCAATGGCAATTTTGCTAGAATAAGCAGGATTGTTAAACGCCATGCTCTCAAAACCTTTATCACTATTATCAATCCAAGCTTTGAGAAAACCGTTTCCGGCTTCACCAGTCATTGGGCATAGTTCACGACCGGATTCGTTAAATGCATCGATGGCCGCCTGAGTCATAGCTCCGCCCTGAGAGAGAACCCCATCGATTTCGGGATAGGTCGCCAACAAAGTCTCTATGGTTGTCTTTGTCGTTGCATAATCCCAATCGCAATGTTCTTCTGCAATAACTTTTACATCCGGGCAAAGCTCGAAGAGCCCGTCATAACCACCCTGATAACGATTAGAATCGGTAGATGTACCGGCACCGCCACGCAAGATAATAACATTGCCAGCATCTTTGCCAGCATCTTTGAGTTGCTGCCCAAGCCATGTACCGCTCACATAACCATGATTGTAGTCAGAAACAGTGATTTTACAAGAAACAGAAGCAGAACAGTTGTTATCAAAGTTGATAACAAGAATACCCTCATCCATCGCCTCTTGCAGCACATCATTTAAACCATCAGAAGTGATTGCCGGAAGTACGATTGCGTCAACGCCCATCGTAATCAAGTCTTGAATGTCGCTGATTTGCTTAGCCTGATCACCGTTGGCTTCCAGAACTTTGTAATCAGAAAGGACACCCTGAGCTTTGTACTGGTCAGCGGCATAAGTGAATTCTGCCTCCATCTGAGTACGCCAAGATATCTCGTTGTTGTAATTGGAAAAACCAATCACAAATCCGTCGCCGGATACGGGAGCAGCGGACTCGGATACGGGAGCAGCGGGCTCGGATACGGGAGCAACGGACTCCGTTTCAATTGCAGCCGGTGTGCCAGCAGAGCAGCCAATCAAAATCATAGCTGTTACCGTCACTAAAACTAGGAATAATACAAGGGTCTTTTTCATTCTTTTTTCCTCCTTAGCAGATTGATTTTTATCTCCACTCCTATGGAGTTTCGATCTTTTATTGGTAAATAGACTTACAGCACACCAAGTTTTCGGAGGGCATCGGCAATATGCTGTTTTTCCTCGGCCGACGCGGGTACAAACGGAGCTCTTGGATATGCCTTAATAATCCCTCGTATTTCTGCAATCGCGTAAATTGCCAGCTGCGTAGAACGCGTTAAGTACATGATGTCTCGCAGCTTGTTGATGAAAAACTGTAGCTCCAGCGCTTCCTTTGCGTCTCCTGCCATAGATTTTTTCCACATATCAGAGCATGTTTCTGGGAACACATTGCCAATACCCGGAATATAAGACTCACACCCAAGCGCGTAAGCCGATACCCACATCGCTTCAGTACCAAGCGCAATGTCAAAGCTCTCATCAGCTAATTCACGCTGATATATAGCATATTGCAGAATATCAAACGTCGCGTCTTTAATGCCTGAGAGCCCACGTTGCTTTAGTGTTTTGAACACTTTCATGTTGGTGTTGTATCCCTGAAACTTGGGATTATGATACGCATAAAATGGGATATCAGGCACTGCCTCAAGTATTGCTGTGTAGAAGCTAAGAATATCAACATCCGTATAATGGTAGTAATACGGCCCAACGGCAGCGGCAGCGTCGCAACCGATTTCATTGGCATGTTTTGTCAATTCGATTGTTTCCCGAGAATTTGTAGTTCCGGTATGTACTACAATTGTTGTTTCGGGAAGCGCATATTTTTTGACGATTTCAGCCACACGTTTGCGTTCATCCACAGTCATCAACGGACCGCAACCATAGGATCCACAAATGAATAATCCGTTCAGTCGTGGAGATAAATATTCCACCAGAGACCGAAGGCTATCCTCATCTAGTTCGCCGTTCGCTTTAAAAGGCGTGATCATCGGCGGCACAACCCCTTTTAATCTAAACATAAGGTTTCCTTTCTGTATCACTCAGATGTTACAGAGCGAATAAAATTTTTTTCTTTTCTTCGGGATATTATCTTATTTCGGACTAATTCAACAATATAAATACATTCTTATTTATATCAATATCATTTGAAATATTCGATAATTAAAATTTTTTTACATATAGCTATCTTTAGGCATCAGATTTTGTGCATCCCTCTAAACATGATAGAGAGGTACACCGTCAATCAGTGCACCAACCACATTAGCCGCTGTTTTTTTCTGCAACTCTGCAAGCGCCTCCTCAGAACACCAGCCAATATGCGGTGTGAGACAAACATTGGGATGATTCAGGAATGGCGATGATGAAAAGTCTTCTGTGCGCACTACGTCTAGGCCGCAAAACCCGATCTTTCCGTTTTCAAGTGCATTCATCATCGCTTCCTCATCAATCAAGCCGCCCCTAGCGGTATTAACAAGAATAACGCCCGGTTTCATATAAGAAAATTCTTTTTCGGATAGTATGTTATATGTTGAAGGCATCAGCGGAATATGTATGGAAATTATATCTGAGCAGTACAATACCTCTTCCAAGGTCAAAAAATCCACATCCGCATAATGCGATTTATCGGAAAAGTATGGATCATAGGCTACAATTCGTTTGAAGAAAGGTCTCATTTTGGTATACAGATTCCGTGCGATATTTCCGAAACCAAGGAGACCCAATGTCTGCTCCTCCATACGCCAGATCGGACGGATGTTATTCATATCAAAAGCGCCTGACAGTAACTGGTCACGCGCCACAGTCAGCTTTCTTATCCCATTAAGGATATGGGCCGCCGCATTGTTTGCCACCTCAGCAACACAATAATCAGGCACATTGCTCACATAAATTCCTTTAGCTTTCGCCGCCTCCACATCAATCGTATCCACGCCGATTGCATAGCGAGCAATCACCTTGCATTTTTTCAGTTTTGCAATAAACTCAGCATCACACACCGCAAACTGAACGATCAACGCGTCTGCGTCTGCCGCATATTTTAGCAATGCATTTGAATCCTTGATTCCACCGGCAACAATTTTAGTGCAGTCAATCACTTCTATATCACAACCGAGCTTCTCAAATTCCTTATACTCGGCATTAAGATTAGGATAATAGTAATCGGAAATCACGATCTTAAACCTGCTCATTTTACAATCCCTGCTTTCTTAGAAATTTCCAAGATACCATTTATACTCAACGCATCTACATTAAGATCCCCGGATATCGATGAGATTTGCAGCCCCTGTTTTTTCTCCTTCAGTATGAATTCGTAAAGACGGCAACGTTCAGCTTTACCGATTAAATAATAACGTTCGGGAAGTTCTAATGAAAACATGTCCAACTGCCCAATGCACCGCATATCTTCTGCAGCTACTAGCGCATCATAAAACAGCATACGTTCATACCATCTGGTATGCAGCAGCACATCCATAAACCGGGGAAACATCAATGCCCTGCACAGGCCTACCTTATCAATCCAGCCAATCGCGTCTCGAATAATTGTCTCGTCAAAGTAATTTTCCGGACAAATATCGGAACTGCCTCGCCGTTCCACAGACTTCCCGACGAACGTACCGTTCTTTACTGCGTCGAACAACTGCCCGCTTAAAGTAGTCAAACTGCCCCGAATCGTATCTTTTTCATCGATGGCAACAAATTTGGTATGAGACGATAAAATCACTGCAACAGCCGGCAATTTAACCTCAGGTCGAGTCATGAGCCCTGCTATCTGCGTTTCCTCGCCACGCATAAAGTCCACTTCTCCGGTCTGAAGCGAGGAACGTTTCTCATCTGGCACCATATAATTCTTAATGCCCCGGACAAAGTAAACAGGAACGCCGTCGATGATACCGGCATCGTCAACTTTTGTAATTGACGCCGCCAATTCTTTCACACCGCAAGGCGCCATCAGATGAGGAATCTCATAAATCCCAATCTCGGAAGTAATCATACCGGACGAAAGTACCGCAATAATCTTTTCCTTTGGAATACCGGAATCTATAATGGCTTTAGTCACGATTTCACGCAGACCTGCACGCAGTCTATCTTTGCTTCCCGTGATTGAAGTGTCACGGACGCCCACTGTCTTCTTAGCAAGACCATAAACCTTTCCGACTTCGTTGACCACATATGCTCTGGAGTTGGTCGTTCCACAGTCGATAATAACGTAATACAAAACATCTACCTCCTATTATTTTTAAACAACAGCCACCATGGCAACAGGGGCAGCCTCTAACCCTGCCCATCGAATCGGAAAAGCGAAGATCTCACGTACTTGGGGCGTATCCAAAAGAAGCTTCACATTTACGTCCTCAAAGATAAGAAGAGTCCGCTCCGTGTATTCCTCATTTGTGTCAAGCAATGCGTGGTGAGATGGAAAGCCGCTTTGACCACCTGTTATTGCACTGTCAACGCTGATGGAGTCAAGAGCTATTGCTTTCAGTTTCGGAAAATTTTTGCGCAGAAAACGTGCAGTGTCCGGCGCAATAGATGGAAAGTCATCTATAAAGGCCATTGAATTCTTTTCCCGCAAATCAGAGTAGCCCGTATAAATAAGCAGGATATCACAGTCTGCAATTTCTTTTTCATATTCCTCAATATCCAGCATATCGATGGTTTCACCCTTTCCTTTCGAAAGAGCTAATACGTATGGTGATGTATAGTAAAAATCATCTATTTCTAGCTGATCGATGGTCTTTCCTTTAGAGTCAAAATGACGTGGTGCGTCCACATGCGTTCCATTGTGCATGTGGTGGTATACGGAAGATGCATTGTTCACATCTCCCCGTTCCGACGAAGCCTCAATATAATATTTCTCAGAAGGATTCGTCGGCCACTTCGGTATATTTTGGCTCAAGGTATAACTCAATTCTATAAGCATCCGTTACCTCCGTATCAATATGTACCCATGAACGGTTGACCTGTATGAGCAGTTATACCGCCGTCTACAACAATATTAGCGCCGTTAATAAAGTCCACTTTCCTACTTGCCAAGAAAACCGCCATTTCAGCAATTTGAACCGGTTCCGCTATATAGTTAACAGGGTAAGCGGCCTTGAATTTCTCCTCGGCTCCTTCAACGGATTGAAAAGTATTCTTAACGATCTCTGTATTTATAGCACCCGGACATATAGCGTTAACACGAATGCCGTCAGATGCATAATCTAAAGCCATACACCGTGTCATATTCGTAACAGCCCCCTTCGCGGTATTATATGCCACCATATCCGTATCACCAAGCAGTCCTGATACAGAGGAAACATTAATAACTGTTCCGTACTTTTTCTCAAGCATCCCAGGAATAAAGTAGTAACAGCACAGATATGCTCCGCGCACGTCTACGCTCATTATACGATCCCAATCTACCGGAGCTGTCTGATGCAGTTTACCTGTTTGATGGACACCAGCATTGTTGACCAGAACCTCACAGTAACCGAACTCTTTCTTTACATATTTCAGTAGATTCTTCACATCCTCTTCCTTGCTGACATCGCATTGAAAAAAACGCACCTGTCCTGAATAGTTTTTTGCGTCTATCTTTTCCAGAAGAATCTGCGCCCTGTTCTCGCTTCGATCGCAAAATACCACACGCGCACCCTCTTCGGTAAATCGGCAGACAGTCGACTCACCGATTCCGCTAGCGCCACCAGTAATTACACAAATTTTATCCTTTAGCTCCATTTTGCTGTACCCCTCTCTCCGAACAATTCCATATACCAATATCCCTTCCAACAGCAAATCATAATTTTTTTAATTATCTAATTTTTAAAGAACCCCGTAAATATAAAATGATTGTAATAGTTTTCAGTTTTATTTTATTTAATTACCTTTAGGAGAAAAGCGCAGTCTGAGGATATTCATATTTATCTAGACCATAAATAAATGCGGCCAAAAAGCTGTCTTCGCCACCTATATATTTAATAATAATTGGTAATATGATACTACTATTAGGCAAATAATTCTTTTGAAAAAGTGAGTTTTACTTATATTTCTTGGTTCTTGGCAGAACTACCATACATGTCAATAAACTTACTCTCAAATGAGAGCATGTTAGAATTTTAGACAATCTGCTAAGATGGAAAGAGCGAAAAAACGCTCAGAAATCGGAGGTGGAATTATGGGTGGAATCAGGAAGAAATATGATGAGGATTTTAAAAAGAATACGGTCAGGTCAATTATCGTATGCAAGTCCCAAAACGGTAAAAGAAATAGCAAACGATTTAGGTATTCACGAAAATCTGTTGTATAACTGTGACCTGCCCCCATTTTTCGCACACTCAGAATGTTAGGAATCACCCGAAATCATTGTCAATGGCGTTTTGTTTTTGTAGGAAAAAGGCGTTTGAAAAATGCATGATAATGGCGAAAAAATTAGACGATTTTTTCAAACAGCGTGTTTACCTTCTTCGTTGTACGCATATACTCCTTACGTTCCTTAAGCCGATAGCTTTCACCGCGAATATTGATGACATTGCAGTGATGGAGTACACGGTCCAGAATTGCGGCCGCAATCGTCACGTCAGAAAAGACCTCGTTCCACTGAGAAAAAGGCTTATTAGATGAAAACCCTATAATTTTCGAAATATGCCCAGTCGACCTGACCTTACAAGCCGGGCACGGTTTTGAAGCGTACCGTTTCTTGATGGTTTAACTCTTCTTTCTTGGTGCGAACGTAGTCTTTTACAACGGTGTACTTGCCCTCATATCCCTGTTCTGCAATTAGTTCCTGTAGTCGAACGGCGCTGTACGGCGCTTCATTCAACAACGCATCGATTGTTTCTTTGTACGGATCCAATATGGATTGTTATTATCTGCTCTTGTACACCGGCTTTGTTTCTGCCATTGCATACCTCTTTGCCGTCATTGGGTCAATGCCGTACTTTCTTCCATTTTGCGTGTAGTTTAATCCTTTTGGCGGTCTGATCTGATATCCACCCAGATGTCTCCTTTCAATCCGGTACCCCCTTTAGCTGATGCCAAAAAGTTTACCATCTTTATTGATCCGCCGATTAACTACATTTTTCGCCCGCCCTTTTCTTACATTTTACTCGCGCCGTCGACGGAGCGACTGAAGACGGAAATGAATAAACTACGGGCTATTAAAAAGGCTAATCCCAATGACTAATAAGCGACTCAATAAAGCCGTCTTGTAAGATTTGATCCTTAGCAAGACGGCTTTTTATGAAGCCCCATAGTTTTTTGTACCCACAGTCCTAGTGAGTTGCACTTAATTATTGGGTAAATCAAAAGACTTTTATTCATCTACCCCCAAGCATACGCATAATATCAAACCTACCGCTGCCTGATGAATTGATAACACTGGATGATATGTTGACCGAATCATTGTATTCGTACCACACTTTACTTCCGGCATCCAGGCCGGAGAGTATCTCGACATCCGCACCGTCCGAAAGACCCGTCGACACAGCCGCAAGGCCGCCAAACGCATGTTTCTCTTCATTGTAACTCGTATACACATAGCTTTCATTTCCGGATTCGACAATCGCCGCTATCGGGATCGCCACATCGCACTGTTTTGATGATATTGTAATGCTGACCGCCGCGTTCATGCCGGCAATCATCTGATCTGTTTTGTCCAGCGTCACTACGGCGGTGTATTTTGTGTTGCCGCCCGAGCTGGTACCCGCCATATCGATATCCGTAACCACACCACTCAACGTTTCACCGTCGATCGCATCCAGCGTAATCATTGCCTCCTGCCCAATTTGCAGCGCAAGGATATCAAGTTCATCGATCGTAAACGTCACCTTCATCTTTTCCAACGGCGTTATCGACATCACCGTTGTATCACGAAGCTCATACGCCTCTTCTTCCGACACAGTCTCCTGATCTGAACCGGATGGCGCTGCCGAACCGCCGCCCGAGCCCGAACCCGAGCCGCCCTGCCCGTGCTGCTCACCCGGTTGCTCCTCGTCAGCTTCGGCTTTGTCTGCAATCACAATCCATACAAGACTTGGCGTTTCGCTGCTGTTGTCGTATGTCAGTACCAGCACATCTCCAGTGCTGATATCATTCATCGTATACTGTACCCATGCACCGTTCTCAAACATATATACCGGCGTGCTTGCCGCGGGGCTGGCCTGTTTTTGTTCCGTCATCATCTCTGTCGTGATCCCCAGCGCCTCATAATTCGCATAGTCTGTTACCGGCACACCAACATAGCATCCGTTCAGCACAAACGAGCCATACGTCACGTCTGTCACTATTCCCGCGTAATTGCTGTATGCCGCAGCCGTTGTGTCATCCACACCGCCCGGGTTACTGCCTAATGCGATAATGCTATCTGCTCCTGATTCGCTGGCTGCCAGTGTCTGCTCCGCCGGCTTATATACGAGCGCGACAGTCGATTCCGACAATGACAGCATTCCCGTCTGCGACGTTTGCGTATTGCCGGAAGATACACCGGTGCTGGACGCCGCTGTATATTCTGCTGCGTTTTTTTCATCAATACCCGCCACCGTTCCCGAAAATTCGGCATAGATATTACCGTCTTGGTACAGCGTAAACAGCGTCATCATCACGTCTTCATATTCTCTTCTCTGATTAATCAGCAGCTCATAGTTCGCCGTATATTCCGTATCGGAAAGCTTTATCAGCGTGTCTCCGGCATCGATAACATCGTTCTCATACGCTTTAATGCGCGATACCGTTCCGGCATATCCCGTCACTTTGAGCTCGCTGTGGATATACAGCGATGCCGAACCGATCACATTCCCGTTTTCGTCCGACACTTTCACTTCTTCTCCGAGCTCTGTTCCGTCGTCAGTCACCGTCACTGTGACAACACCGTTTACGGCACTGTCGACCCTGCCTTCCGTTGCCGTCCCGTCTGCCAGCAATATCACAACGCTGTCACCTGCGGCCATATCCGCATCCGTCTCTATATCCGCCGCCATCAAACCATCCAGAGAAACCAGCATCAACGCACCATACTCATACATTGTCTTTGATACATCAACGCCTTCCTGCGCATAAACGGCTTTAACCCTGCCATCGGATGCTGCTTCAACCGTGCTTTCGATATCCTCATCGGCTGCTTCATTAATATCTTCATCGAGCTGATTCATCGCATCCTGAACTTCTGCGATCGTTTTCATCACAGAAGTATGGTCGACCACAGCCAGCACATCGCCTTCCTCGACGGTATCGCCGTTTTCCACATCGTATTCTGCAATTTCAACACCGTCAGGAATCGTCAATGCTTCTGCCGTTTCCTCTTCGAGCGTGCCTGTGCCGGAAATCACCGTGTCAATCTTTGTACCCGAGGCTTCGGCCGAAACGACCGTGACCGACTCCGCCTGCACCAGCTGCGCCTGGTAAGCGCCCTGCACGATCAGAAAACCCGCGATAATCAATAAGATAACAACGAGTATGCTGCCAATAATCCACATTGTTCTGCGTTTTTTCCGTTGTCTTTTTTCGTAGCTCGATATCTTCGTCTTACTATCCGTCACCGGCTTTGCCTGCTCCTCCTGTTCGGGAATGCCGCCATCTTTCTGTCTTCTCTTTTTCGAGATACGTATGAGCATCCATATGAAGATCGCATCAATAACGACGCAGAATATGCCTATCGGTATCCACCATGTGCCGATAAAGCCCGCAAACCCGCTGCCCGATTCTGCCGTATTTTCACCTCTTCCCGTACCACCGTTCATCTGAGACGGGTCAAAGCCTTCATCGCTCATATCGGGCCGCTGCCCCTCAAAGTCTCCCTGCATCTGCGACGGGTCGAAGTCTTCGCCGCTCATATCAGGCCGCTGTCCTTCAAAGTCTCCCTGCATCTGCGACGGATCGAAATCTTCCCTGTTCGGCATATTGCCGGGCGTCTCCGCCTCCCCGCCGGCCGTCAGCATGTATGCCGCCACGTCAGCGCACAGCAGAAGCGTGAAAACAATCAGTAATAACATATAGATCGGTTTTTTCTTAAACACTTGTAACTCCTTTCGTTGCATCAGCCGCCGTAGTGCAGTGCGTCAATCGGCTTCATCTTCGCGGCTTTGTTTGCAGGATAAAGCCCGAATATGATACCAATCGCAAAGCAGAATGCAACGGCGATCAGAACGACACTTCCGTCCAGATAGAACGAAATCGCCAGACTGGAGGCGACAACCGTAATCAGCTGCAGCATAATCCACGACAACGCGATGCCCAGAATACACCCCATCATACAGATCATAATCGCCTCAACAAGAAACTGACGCAATATCACACGTCGACCTGCACCGACCGCTTTCCGAATACCGATTTCCCGCGTTCTTTCCGTTACGGTGACCAGCATGATGTTCATAATACCGATGCCGCCGACGATCAGCGAAATTCCGGCAATACCGCCAAGAAGCAGTTCCAGCACGGATGTCACACTGCTGGCTGTATCCTCCAGGACATCCTGGCTCGACACCTCGAACGCATCATCATCGTCTTCAAACCTGTCCATCAACAGTGCTGTCACCGCCGTTTCGGTGTTGGCCATTGTGCCGTCTTTCGGCGCGCTGACATAGAATGACGTTATGCTGGACGACACATCGGCAGAAACGCGCATCAATGTTGTATACGGTATATACGCCACCAGAGAGCTGGAATTAAACACAGAGGTCAGCGACGTATCGTCATCCTCTAGCACACCGACAATCGTAAACTTCAGGCCGTCCAGCGATATGACTTCACCAACACAGTCCTCATAACCGACGAGCTCTGTCGCAGCCGCTTTGCTGATTACACAGATATAGCTGTTGTTGTCCACATCCGTCGTCTTTAAGAATCGACCCAGCTCGATTTCAAGCTCCTGTATGTCTGCATACTCCGCCGTCGTACCGTATATCTCCAGAGAATCGCTTGTTGCGCCGTATTTGCCCGTAACACTGGCCTGTGCATACGGCGCAATCTGCCCAACACCGCTCTCCTGCTCCCAGTCCTCAAGCGTTGCCAGTCTAAGAGGCTCGCCCTTGTCGTCCGATATCGTCACCGTCAGCAAATTGCTGCCAAGCCCCGAGATTGTGTCGTTGACCGAGCTGGTCGCGCCGTTTGCGATGCTCACCAACACAACAAGCGCCATTACACCAATAATGATACCGAGCATCGTCAGGAATGAGCGAAGCTTATTCGCTGCAATGGATTTAAACGCCATCTTCATAGATTGGATCATAGCGCCACCTCCGACACCTTGCCGTCCAATATGTTGATGCTTTTCGCCGCCTGCCTGGCGACTTCATTGTCGTGCGTAATCAGCACGATAGTGTTGCCATTGTCGTGCAGCTCATGGAATATGTCCATGATTTCTCCTCCCGTTTTCGAGTCAAGGTTGCCGGTGGGTTCATCCGCGAGGATCAGCGGCGGCTGTGTCACGATAGCTCTGGCGATTGCCACGCGCTGCTGCTGCCCGCCGGAGAGCTCCGTCGGCAGATGCTTCGCCCGCTTTTCCAGGCCGACTTTTTCGATGGCCAGCGCAACACGCTCTTTTCGTTCCGACTTCTTTAAATCCTGATAGATCAGCGGCAGCTCAATGTTTTCTTCCGCCGTCAGCTTTTGAATCAGGTTGAAATTCTGAAATACGAATCCAATCTTGACGTTGCGGATTCTTGCCAATTCCAGCTCCGAATAATCTTCGATCAGAATATCGTCCAGCCGATAATCACCTTCATCCGCTGCATCAAGGCAGCCCACAATGTTCATCAGCGTCGATTTCCCGCTGCCGGACGGGCCGACAATACTGACAAACTCTCCGGCGCTGATATGCATGGTGGCGTGATCGAGCGCCCATACGGCCTCGTCGCCCACATTGTATACTTTTGATATATTATTCAGCTTAATCACCGTTTTGCCTCCTTATTGTCCGCCCGGCCTGCCCTGCGGCATATTTCCGCCCGGCATTCCCGGCATCTCGCCGCCCATGCCTCCAAAGCCACGGTCGTTGATTGTTTCAGCCGCACTTTCTTCATAATACACAGTGTCTCCCTGCGATAGGCCGCTGATGATTTGAACGTATGTGCCGTTTGAAAGCCCCGTCTCGACTTCAACGATACCGCTCAACTCTCCCGTTTCCTGATCATATTCCGTATACACGTATGACATATCGCTCGTCTGCTCCAGCGCGTCTTCCGGCACGACCAGTACGTTTTCCACGCTGTCTGTCTTGATCACAACAGACGCCGACATGCCTGCCAGCATCTGGTCTGTTTTATCGATTGTCACCTCTATCGTAAAGACCGTGACACCTCCAGAGCTTGTACTCGACGTGTTCACCGCTGTTACCGTGCCAGTAAATTCATCGTCTCCAATGGAATCAATCGTCACGACCGCCTCCTGGCCTTCTTCCAGCGAAAGGATGTTTGATTCGTCCATATCAACCGTTACAGACATCGTCGCATTAAGAGATACCGTCGCGATCGTCGTATACTCATCATCCGTATCTGTTGATTCCGGTGTATCTGCCGTATCTTCCACCGATTCGGCATTGGCAGACTCCGCTTTCGCCTCGTCATCCGCATCGTAATCAACGGTATAGACAGCACCCGATATCGGCGAATATAAAGCACCTTCCTTATACAGCGTGATCATCTCATCCAAATCCTCTTCCAGCGATGCCCGTTCCTTGAGCAGCGTGTCATAATTTGCCGTGTAGGACGTGTCGGTTAAGTAAAGCAGCTTGGTTGAATCGGTCACCTTCGTGTTTTCATTGACATACACTTTTCTCACCGTTCCGGCATATCCCGTCACTTTAATCTCGTTGTGAATGTATAGTGTGCCTGTGCCCAGAATATCGCCGTTCTCGGTTAGCACCGTAACCGCGTCTCCAAAAACAGTGCCGTTGTCCGTCACCGTAACCGTTGCCGTGCTGCCTTTCACGCTCTGCACAGTCCCATCTATGTCACTGTCATCAGACAGCGTCACGGTGACAGCATCGCCGGCTGCGATATCCGTTTGCGTGTCGATATCCACCGCCATCAGGCCATCCAGCGATATCAGCATCAATGAACCGTTTTCATACATCACAGTCGCTATATCGTCTCCGGCCCCCGTAAATATTTTCTTGACGCGCCCCGAAATGCCCGCTATGATCCGGCTGTCGACCTTGTCGTCGCTGACCTCTTCCAGCTCTGCATCAATTTCGTCGATCTGGTCTTGCAGATCCGCCATGGCGCTGACGATCGACGCTGTATTTAACGACGCAATCATATCGCCTTCCTCCACGGTATCACCTTCCTCCACAAACACCGTATCGATTTCGACCGCGCTTGGGACTTCAACCTCTTCCACGTCGTCGTCCACCAGTGTGCCCGAGCCGGATAATGTCGTGCTGATGCTGTCCACGGCGACCTCAAATGATTCAACGTCTAGTTCTGCGGCACCATACCGCTCTGCAACAGAGTCTCTCAGCGTAAAAACACCAACAGCAATAGCCGCCAAAACCAATACGATAACAACAGTGGTTGTGATCACGCGCTTTCGCTTCCGTCTATGCGCAGCCGAGAGATGCCTTTTCAATACAGAATCAGCATCGCTTGCACCGTTGGCCGTTTTATCTTTCATCATGTCAATCTCCTTTTTAAGTTTGTCAGACAAATGCAGACTATTTTTGTTTTTATGATAGCTGTCGTTCCTGAAAACAACCTGAAAGCCTGTATCGTTTCCGCGGCTATCTTCCCGGCATGTCGCTGCGGTTGCCGGGGCCGCCGGGGCCGCCCATACCACCCGGGCCTCCCATACCGCCGCCCATCATCGATTGGGTGATTTGTGAAATCTCCTGTCCGTTGACCGTCACAGTTCCGTCGTTCAGCTGTGCAACGCCGCTTGAATCGAACGCCGAATTTGCCGCCACCTCTATTGTGCCGTCATTGATATATATCACGTTGTTTGAATCGAACGCATCCGTATCGCCGCTGGCCATGCTTATATCGATCACGCCGCCGTTAACTTCGATAACGACATCGTAACTCTGGCTTTTTGCCGTGGCATTAATACCATCATCCGTGGCGTATATGCTGATCTCACCGCCGTTTAACTGAATGTATGTCCCTTCAATGCCTTCCGTACAGGTGTCGATGTTGATTGCGCCGCCGTCTATCTGAACGATACCGGTGCCGCGAACCCCATCGTCATCGGCTGTAATGTGAAGTGTACCGTCCAGCATATAGATATACCCTAAAGACGCATCGTCTTCATTTTCGCTGTGCAGGGCATCCTTCGCCGAAACGATGGTGATATCGCCGCCGGCTATACGGATGGAATCGTTCGCCTCCAAACCATCCAAAAGAGATGTAACAGAATAAGTCCCTCCGGTCACTTTTAGATCGTCTTTTGAAGTCACCCCATTACCTTCATTTGATGTAATTGCCAAAGAGCCTGTGCCGTTCATAACGAGGTCGGATTTTGAAAAAATGACTGCATCCAAGTTGGTATCTCCGTCCGCAGCATAACGGCCCGTCACTTCCATGACGTTATTGCTGCCAGTGGTCGTGACGAACACCTTGTTAGCTGATGCGACATAGATCGCCGACGCATCGTCGTTGATGATACTCACACCGTCCAGTACGAGTTGAACGTTTGCTTCGTCGTCTGCGTCAACAAGAACTGTTGCGTCCTCCGCGCTGCCGCTTAATACATAGACGCCTTCTTCATCGATCACCGTATCTTCCCCGCTGGAAAGCGCGATATCTACGGCATCATCAAGCTCAGCCGTCTGCGCCATATCCCTGTCTGTGAACATTTGCGTTACATCCAAAACCGAGCCCTCATCCGATGAGAGAATGTTGGTTAAAACGGCACCACCGTCGTTCTCTGATGCCGTTTTGCTGGGCGGCGTAATGCTTTGCGTTTCAGCCGCCGCTTCCGCCTGGCTGCCCGAATCGCTGTCTTGGCTGCATCCGCTGAGTACCAGCGAAGCGAGCATGAGCACTGCCGCTGCAATCATCAATATCTTTTTCATATTCCTGCCCTCCTAAAGCACATCACTTGCGTCTGATATATAGCCGCAAATGATATCTAAATTTCCGTTCCTGCATCTTAATTGGTCGATCATTTCTTTTTCCTTCGTTTCGTCCTTCAAGATAATATCGTATGTTAACTGAAATAAACTGCCCATATTTGTTGTCTTGATCCTTTTTAGCTTGTTCATTTTCGTATATTGCACAAATAAATCATCAAACAATCCGTTATAATTCAGACTTTCCGGGATCGTAATGCGTAGTTGTTTTCTGGCCTGCTTCGGCTCGCCGAATCGGCTGCCGAAAAGCAGCCGCGACGCAGTGCCGACCAGCACTGTGAATACCGCCGCATACGGAACATAGCCCATTCCCGTGCCCAAACCGACGGCCATTGCGAAGAAAATATAACCAATCTCCTTCGCAGTACCCGGGATTGAGCGGAACCGCACCAGGCTGAACGCACCCATCACCGCAATGCCCGTGCCGATATCGCCATTGACAATACCAATGACTGCCCCGACGATGGCCGGCAGCAGCACGAGCATCACCACAAACGATTTGTTGTAATTGCTCTTGTACATATAGAACAGCGCAATGATGATTCCCAGCACGAGGCCGGCACCCGTGCGCACCAATGTCATGACCAAATCAAAATTTTCAAACATCATTGCCTCCTTTATGCGACATGCTTTTTAGCAGCTAATGCTTCTGCCATAGTGCCCTGCATGATAAAATTCTGATAGCAGTACCCGTATTTCGAAAACGACGTCGGGTATATCTGATTTTCGTCGAGCGCACGGCAGAGCCACAGCGGCATCGCGCCGCGCACCTTGATTTCCATCAGATGCTGCGATTCCCTCAGTATCGGTTGCCCATAGTCGCCGCTGCACAAATCAACGTCTTTGCAGCGGAATCGTATATTTTCGTCAAACGTTATGCGCAGGTTTGGATCTTCCTTTCCTTTAAGCGCAATGCGATCGTATGCAATATAGATCTTCGGCTTTGGATGATATATGGATATAAAATAGCTGATTTCGCCCATCACCTGCGACGATATATCAGGTATTGTGCCACTTTCGAGGTATTCGCTGAGATCACCCACACTCATTGATACGCGCCGCTTGAATACTTCCTTTTTATATTTCTTCTTCAACTCGAAGAACACTTCACCTTTGTCATCCGGTGTGCCGTAGCTGCGTACGCGCAGCTTTTCCTTATATACCGGTTTTTCGATGGACCGACGAATAATCTCGTAGCTTTCCGTATCGTAATACACGTTGCAGATCGTATACTTGGCGAATTCATCCGCCTGTGTATACGGCGCGATCACTTTATAGAACGCGGTGTACTGGGTATCATCCATCATATATTTCTTTTCATATCGCTTAAATGTGCTCATGCTTGCCATTTCGTTTTCCTCCTGTGCTCGCTGTCGCGTTTCTTTACACGTAATTTACAATGCGATGCTGAAATCTAGCTGAAAACCGCTTTTCAGGTTTATTTCAGGTATAGCGTTTATTCTGTTTGCAGAAAAAAATAAACGCTTATATAATAAATTCATAAGCAGGTATGCGGAAAGACGTATGTAATGAAAGTATTAGTCGTAGAAGATGATGCGCATCTCAGCGAATCGCTGACACACATATTGGAAGAGCAAGGCTATTTGGTCGATGCCGTTGACAACGGTATCGACGGGCTTTATTACGCATCCAACGAGGAATACGATGTCATCGTCCTCGATATCATGCTTCCGAAGATGAACGGCTACGAAGTCATCCAGACACTGCGCAAAAATAAAAATTCCACACCAACGATCATGCTAACGGCAAAATCGCAGCTGGATGACAAAATCATCGGCCTTGACGCGGGCGCAGACGATTATATGGTCAAGCCGTTTGCACCAAAAGAGCTTCTTGCGCGCCTGCGCGCGCTTTCGCGCCGCCGAGGTGATGTCGTTATCGATGAAATATCCTATGGGGGCATGACGCTAAACCTCAACACATATGCGCTTATATGCGGTCACAAAACCGTTACGCTGAGCAATAAGGAGTTCCAGATTCTTAACATTCTGATGAGTAACCCAAATACGATCACATCCAAAGAAACACTCATCATCAAAGTGTGGGGCGTCGATTCAAACACCAACGACAATAACGTTGAAGCGTATATCTCTTTCCTGAGAAAAAAACTATTTTATATCGGTTCAAACGTATCAATTCAAACAATCCGCATGGTGGGGTATAAGCTGGAGGAAACATTTAATGATAGCAAAACTGCGAAATAGATTAATTCTGATTATGATGACACTGGTCGCAATTGTGCTGATTGTTACGTTTTCCGTACTCGTAATTTCCTCGGCTCAACAGCTTATAAGGAACAGCACGAAAAATCTTGATGAAGGATATGCGCGCATGTTGATGAACGATAATGAATCGGCAGGGCAGCCATTAGACTTCCCTGGTAACATGCAAACAGATAACCCAGCAAAACCATTTGGTAACCATTCACCTTTTTCGTCTTTCTATGTCACGCTCGATTCAAATAATAACATCAGCAAAGTTGACGATTTCAGTACTGGTGTCTCAGAAGACGATGTGCATACCGCAATTAAATCTGCGCTGGCACAAGGTGCACAGCAAGGCACAATAAATGATATGGGGCTACGCTACCAGGTGTATCAAACCGCATCAGGCACCATTGTTATCGGCTTTATTGATATCAGCTTCGAGCAGAACTTCGTCCGAGAACAGATTTTAAGTTATACTCTGATCGGCCTTGGCAGCCTTACGGCATTCTTTCTCATCAGCCTCGTCATATCGCGGCTTGCCGTTCGTCCGGTCGACCGCGCTTGGAAAAAACAGCAGCAGTTTATCGCAGACGCCTCGCATGAATTAAAGACACCCATCACAGTCATGCTCGCAAACACGTCGATTTTGCTTTCAGGAAAACAAATGGACAAAGCAGAATCAGATAAATGGCTGTCGCACATCGATTTGGAAGCACGGCACATGAAAAAACTCGTCGAAGATCTGCTGTTCCTCGCACGTGTCGATGCCAAGGATGTGGGTATTCCGATGTCGTACATAAATCTATCCAACACCACGTTTGAGAGCGCACTTCCGTTTGAACCGATGATGTTTGAAGCCGGAAGAGAGCTTGTCATGCATATTGAACCCGGGCTGATGATCAACGGTAATCCGAGCCAAATCAAACAGCTGATCTCAATTTTACTCGATAATGCGTGTAAATACTCACGCCCGCACACTCAGATCACACTTGCCTTGAAAAAATCCAATAACAAGGCGATACTAACCGTCAACAACGATGCCGATCCGATCGATCCAAAGGATATCCCGTATCTATTTGACCGATTCTACCGTACTGACCAGGCGCGTACGCGCGGTTTTGACAGCTACGGCCTCGGTCTTTCCATTGCCAAAGAAATTGTTGATATGCATAAGGGAAAAATCACTGTGTTCAGCAATCAGCACACGGGTACGACATTTTCGATATCATTACCGGTTGTAGAGTGATTAATGGTTAATTTATGGTGAATACCATTTTAAATTTGCTAAGCTACTCTAGAGCTACTTTTACACCTTGTTTGTACGGCTCAGGGGATTCGAACCCCATACAGGTTAAGTAACGAATGTGTAGTGAAATCGGGCTTTTTGGCTTTATAATCGCAAAAACTCAATATCTAGAGTAAAATATATTTATCAATTTGCAAGCAAAACAACATAAAAAACTAATGATTTTACAAGCAATATCACACGAAAATATCACACGAAATATCAAAAACAACGCCTTAGCTGAACCTATGAATGAGCCCCGAAAAACGACATCAAAGTACTGCAATCAAGACTGCTCCTCGCAACCAAAATCCATTACGACAATTGAGTAGAGCACTCTGCGGCATGAGCACGCAATCAGCAACTATTTGACATTACACTCGCAAAGTCCTCATTGCTCACTATGAGCAATATGGAGACAATATTGATTAGTAGCAAGAGCACCGTTGGCTCACAAAAGACATACAATATGAAAATTCAGAAATAGAAAAAGTGCCGAATCATCAGTATTCATCGGCACTTTCGTGGTGACCCACCGGAGATTCGAACTCCGGACACCTTGATTAAAAGTCAAGTGCTCTGCCAACTGAGCTAGTGGGTCATATATATTGTCCCATAAAAGGCATAGCCTTTTTTGAGGCCCCATTTTTAAATTGGCTGGGGTGGCAGGATTTGAACCTACGAATGCGGGAGTCAAAGTCCCGTGCCTTACCGCTTGGCTACACCCCAACGACACAAGATATAATGGGGTGAGTAGTGGGATTCGAACCCACGGCCTCCAGGGCCACAACCTGGCGCTCTAACCAACTGAGCTATACCCACCATGAAACAATGGCGCGCCTGCGGGGACTCGAACCCTGGACACACGGCTTAGAAGGCCGTTGCTCTATCCTGCTGAGCTACAGGCGCACATAGTCAGCCGCTTAAAGAGCCGAGCTATATCGAGCAACCGACAGAACGGAATTTTATCATAAGTGGAGGGCGTTGTCAATACAATGAGACCTTGATTTATTGTGTAAAAGAGACGTTTTTTTTTAAGCCTCGAAAACACTGAGAGATGCTGTATGAATCGGCTGTTTTTGGCTTGCGGACTGCCGCCATAAAAGCCAGCGAACAAATCAGCCGCTTCTTTTCTCTCCCGTGATAAACCGCGCTGTTTTTAGAGGGCGCTGCAGTATATGCTCCAAATAGGCAATAAGCGCGCTGCTGAGGCGTTTTAGCACGTTTGCGCTGATATTAAGGCCGCCCAGATCCTTTGCCGTTGTATGCGCCAGCAGACGCAGCGCACCCAGCAACGCATCGTCGAGAGCAATACCGCCGTGATCCCGCCCGCAGATTGGACACAGCGCGCCGCCGTGCTCAGCCGAAAACCGCACAAGCGGCGGTTCACTGCCGCATACCGCACATTCGGAGAAACTTGGATAAACGCCTTCAATATACAGCAGGCGCTGCAAAAAGTAACAAAGCACCGTACCGACCGGTGCCGCCCCCGTATCCAGCGCATACAGCGCGTTAACCGTCAATGTGAACAGTCCCGAGGGAACGTCATCCTCCTGCGCCACCTTGTCCACAGCATCCGCGATAAAGCACGCAGCAGCGTAAGCATCATAATCGTCCTGCAAACCAAAAAAAGTGCGGCGTATCGCGCATCCCTTGACGCCGTAGCGCCCATCCTTTTCAAAAAACGCATAATCACCGCAGCAAAAAAGCGACGCAGCGGAAAACAACTTGGACGTGGGCTTTTTTGCGCCGCGCATCCGTGCGGACATGCGCCCGTAATCCTTGGTCAGCAGCGTCACCATTTTATCGTTGTCTTTATAGTCCACCGTCCGTATCACAACAGCCAGTGTATCACGTCCTGCACCCATGCTTACTCGTAGCCCAGCTCACGCATCACGCGTACACTGTCGCGCCAGCCTTCCTCCACCTTGACCCATAGCTCCAAGTACACCTTGGTGCCAAAAAGCATCTCCAGGTCTTTTCGTGCTTCGGTGCCGATCCTTTTGAGCATTTTACCGCCGCGTCCGATGATAATGCCCTTATGCGTTGGGCGCTCACAGATAATCGTGGCGGCCACATCAACAATATCCTTGTCTTCGCGGTGCTTCACGCTGTCTATGCTCACCCCGATGCCATGCGGCACCTCCTCCATGAGCAGCCGTAATGCCTTCTCGCGAATCATCTCCGCCGCGATGACACGCTCCGGCTGATCCGTATACTCATCATCGGGATAATACCGGGGTCCGGGAATGAGAAACTGCTTTAAAGCCGCCAGCAGCTCATCCACGCCTTCTCCCATCTTCGCTGAGATCAAGTAAGGTGCACGCTCCAATCCGGCGTCAGTAAGCTTCTGGGCCGCGTCTACGCTCTTCTGCTTGCCGGCGGCATCCGTCTTATTGACTGCGGCCACCACGGGCATCCCGCCCTTTAACAGCTTATCCAAAATATCGAGGTCTTCCTCCTCCACGCCGCGCTGTGCGTCGCACATAAAAAGAACGGCTTCCACATCGCGCGCTGAATCAAAGGCCGTTTTGACCATGAATTCTCCCAGTCTATTACGCGGTGTATGTACGCCCGGTGTATCCAGAAACACCATCTGATAATCCTGTCCCGTCAGCACCCCCACGATTTTGTTGCGCGTTGTCTGCGGTTTCTTGGATACGATAGCGACCTTGGCACCCACGATGCGGTTCATGATGGTGGACTTGCCCACATTGGGCCGTCCCACGATAGCGATAAACGCCGATTGATGTTCCACTTTTGTCTCTTACTCCATCTCTTTGCCGGAAAACGCATGCGGCAGCAGCTTATCCAGCGTCAGCTTTTTGTATTCCAAATCCTTGTTAGACGACATCACTTCCATGTTCGGCCCGAACTCGTTGAGCGCCTGACGGCAGACACCGCAGGGATAAGTCAAATCATCCGAGTCTGACGTTACCGCGATGGCGGTAAAATCCCTTTCACCGCTTGTCACGGCTTTAAAGAGCGCCACACGCTCCGCACAGCATGTCACGCCGTAGGCCGCGTTCTCGACATTGGCGCCTCTGTATACGGTACCGCTCTTGCCAAGCAGCGCCGCGCCCACCCTGAATTGAGAATAAGGCACATAGGCGCCTTCCTTGGCTTGCTTGGCTTCATTTAATAGTTCTTTGTCTGTCATGGTCTTTCAACCCCCGCTATCGCTAGTATTTCACGCTGACGGCTGCGCATAGCTTCCTCTTGCGCCGGCTCGATATGATCGTAGCCGAAAAGGTGCAACATCGCGTGCACCGTCAGAAATGCGATTTCCCGTTCAATGGAGTGGCCGTACTCCGCCGCTTGCCGTATCGCACATGGCACGGATATGGCAATATCTCCGAGAAACCCCGGCTCATCAGACGGAAACGACAGCACGTCCGTGGGCTTATCCACCTGCCGAAATTCCCTGTTGAGCGTGTGGATAGCCTCGTCGTCTGTAAACAGCAGTGATACGCTGCCGGACCTTTTTTCGCACTTGGCCGCTGTGCGCGCCGCTTTCATCACCGCGCGCTTAAGCTTTGTGTCTTTATCAAAACCCTGCCAGATGATATCCACTTTCAGCATACATTACTCCTGCCCCGGATATTTTACGCGCTCGTGAAGCGCACCGTCGAACACATGCAAAAACGCCTTGGCAATTGAGTTTAAGTCACGCCGGTTCAGCGGGCAGTCGTCCAGCTGACCGTCGTTATATTTACCGCGAATGAGTTTATCGATCATATCCTTTACCTGGTCTCTGTCGGGATCGTCCATGCTTCGCACCGCGGCTTCCACGCAGTCCGCAAGCATCACAATAGCCGCTTCCTTGGTAGACGGCTTGCTGCCCGGATACTTAAACACCGCTTCGTCAACTTCCAGCCCCGTTTCCACCGCTTTATGATGGAAGTACGGCACGGTGCTGTCGCCATGGTGCTGCACCATAATCTTTTGCACATCACGCGGCAGTTTATATCTGTGCGCGAGCTCCATCCCGTAAGACACATGGCTGACGATGACCTTTGCGCTTTCGCGGGGGTCCATCACGTCATGAGGGTTCTCACCCTTCTGATTCTCTTTAAAATAGCGCGGATTTTTAAGCTTGCCCACATCATGAAAGTAAGCGCCCACACGACAGAGCAGGGCATTTGCACCCACCGTATCCGCGCCAGCTTCCGCGAGGTTCGCCGTGAGTATGCTGTGATGATACGTGCCCGGCGCTTCAATCGTGAGCCGTTTAAGGAGCGGATGGTTGGGGTTGGAGAGCTCTAACAGCTTGGCCGGTGTGGAGACGCGGAAAGCCGCTTCCCATATCGGCAGTGTGCCGATGGCGAGCACGCCCGCCAGAAGGCCGCTGCCCACCGCAAACGCGCAGTCAATAAACAGCTTGTCCCAAACAACATTTGCAGAACCGACAATGCTCAGCAAGGCCGTCATCACCATGCTCGCGCCGCCGCCCAGCAGTCCCGCGTAAATCAGCGACGACCGGTGACCCGGACGGTGGAGCATAAATACGCTCACAGAGCCGCCCACGATTGTCATCATGGTGCTGGTCAGCATCGTCGTGCTAAGCACCCCCGCCTGCCACGATGTTATCATGCCCAAAACCATGGCGAGAAACACATTGAGCGCCAGCGCACTTCTTTGCGACACCAGCACACATGCCAGCATTGTGCCAAAGAACCCGGGGATAATGCGCGTATCCAGCCGTGAGAGCGGTACGCTGATGAGCGCCACCATCACAATGACCGTGGCCAGTACGAAAAGCTTCCTCGTTTCAGACAGCAGCTCGGTTTCAAACTGATACAGATACGTGGCATAAACGACAAACAGCAAAGCAACCAGCAAAAACAAACCGATATAGAGCAAATAGTTGATCTCTTCGCCGCCCACAAGTCCCAGTTCGAGAAGCACGGCAAGCTGTTCTTCGGTGACCACCTGACCTGCGTCCACAATGGTCTGGTTCTGTTTGTAGATAATCGGCTGCACCGTCTGGGCCGCGGCACTGCGCGCCTGTTCGGTGGCCGCCGAATCAATGAGCATATTGGCTTTGAAATTCTTATCAACGGGGAAATACGCGATATAGCCGCTTTCTTCCGAATAAAGCGTTTTGATCGCATCCTCGATGTCTCTTTTCTCGGTTCTGAGGTTTTCTTCACGAATACCGTTCTTAAGCGAAGCCGTCACAATGCTTGTCACTTCATCGGCCATAGTCGAAATGCTTTCGGCATCCATCGCGGCGAGCGCAAAAATCGCACCATCCGGCATATCCGGATCGGAAAGCGCTGTTCTCACATCGTCCTTTTGCTGCTGTGAAAGATGCTCGCTCCAATTCACTTCCGACGGATCGAACAGTCCGAGAAAATAATCTCGTGAATAACCGTAGTTAGCGTCCTTGACTTGCCATGTGATATAGCCGTCGCGGATCGTGTCATTCGCCGTAGTGACAAGCGCAAAATAATCGCTCACGCTTTGCGAAACCGCTGCCGTGACGGTACTATCCATGGTATACATCAGCGGCACTTCCGCGCGCGCCCTTTCAATGGCAGCGTCCGTGGAAATCTGGTCGGTCACATCGCGGGTTGCCGTTATTGTGGCAGGTGCCACTTCTCCGGCTTTGATGTCATACTGAACGGGTGTAATGGAGAGCGCAACCAGTACAAACACAATAAGCAGCGTACCCAGTCCGATCAGCACGGACGCAAGCAGCTGTTTTTTTGGCACAAGCCTTCTCTTTAACGGATCGGCTCCCATTTGGCTACCTCCTGGCGTTCTTTTCATGCCTCTCATAGGCTCTGATAATATTCTGAACAAGCGCGTGGCGCACCACATCTTTGTGCGTCAGATACTGCACGCTGATGCCTTCGATGCCTTCAAGGATGTTGACGCATAATTTAAGACCGCTCTTTCTTTCCTTGGGCAGGTCGATCTGCGTGATGTCTCCGGTCACCACCATACGCGCATTTTCACCGAGACGCGTTAAAAACATCTTCATCTGCTCCTCCGTGCAGTTCTGCGCTTCATCGAGCACAATGAACGCATCCGAGAGCGTGCGGCCGCGCATGTACGCGAGCGGTGCCACTTCTATCACTCCGCGTTCCGACAGCCGCGCAAACGTTTCGCCGCCCAGCAGCTCGTACAGCGCGTCGTACAGCGGACGCAAATAAGGGTCTACCTTGGTTTGAAGATCTCCCGGCAGGAATCCAAGGCTCTCGCCTGCCTCCACCGCGGGGCGCGTCAGAATAATACGCTCCACCTCTTTGTTCTTAAACGCGACGACAGCCATCGCCATGGCAAGATACGTCTTGCCTGTACCCGCGGGGCCGATGGCGAACACCACGGTGTTTTCCCTCATCGCCTTCACATAGCGCTTCTGGCCGATGGTGCGGCTCTTAACCTGACGGCCCTTGCTCGTGATGGCGATTACGTCCGTCATGATCTCCTCAATCGCATCGGCGTTGCCTTCCCTTGCCAGTTCCACGGCGTAACGGATACGCGACAGATCAATCTTCTCCTGCTTCTTGATCATGCTTAACAGCTTGTCCACCACGACCTTGGCAAGCTCCGCGTCTTCGCTGTGTCCGTAAATTGCCACATGGGTGTTTCTTGCAATGATGCTTGCGCCCGTCTCTTTTTCAATGGCCTTCAGATTCTCATCAAAAGCGCCGAAAAGCTCAATCAGCTGCTCGATATTGTCAACCTCGATGCCGAGTTCCACGTTGCATGTGTCCAAATTACTCCTCCAAATATACGACTTTTCCTATATTCTCACGTGTCTGAACATAGACTGCCACCACAAGATTACCGTCCTTTTCTTCAGACACCGTTTCATGCCCCACAACTTCCGCGTTATCCGGTACCAACCCCTGCGCATCATAAAAGGCGCGTTCCTCAAGATCAACCATCAGTTTTTGCAGATCCGCCGGCTCCAGCCTTAGCTTCACTTCGCTGTGCTTTAGCGTGATGACCTTGACGGGCAGGAAAAGCCCCACCACATCATATTCGTCAATCACTTCCGTATCGTATTCCTCAAACTCACAGCCTGCGTCCACCGCCGCGGTATCCGCGCCGATGGCAATCACGCGCTGCGTCTGCGTGCGTCCCGTCGGCACCCGCGTTTCATTGAACATAGGCGCACTGACCTGCGCCTTATACCATACGCTGCCGATAACCTCTCCGCGTGCCGCCACAAGAATACGCGTCAGTCCTTCGTCCCAAATAAAGCCGGATATCAGCACATCACCTTCGCGTACCGTCTGCCCCTTGGCGACTGCCGCGCGGCCTTTCAATGCCATAATGCTTTCAATCAGCGCATCTTTGGTGGCCACAATGTCGCACGGACGCGTTTCATCCACCATCTCAGGCGGCGGCTCAGCGAGCACCACTTCAATCTCCGCCACCACGCCCTTAAAGCGCAGGTTGGCCCAAGCGAACTCGTCGTGTTCCACCATCAGCCGCGTCTCGATCTCTTTAATGTCCACACCGCCCTTGAAAGCGCCGACGAACACTCCGAGAGACTGCATTTCCTTGGTCAGCGCAATGGCTTCACGTTTTTCTATACCCGTTACGCGCACATCCCATACAAAAAACGATGCGACGAACACCGCCACACACAAACAGGCAAGCCCAATAAGCAAAACCTTGCGCCCGGAAAGCCGTATAAAACCAAAAGGCACGCCGGCTTTTTTCTCTGCCGTTATGCGATACTTTTCCGGCACAATGCGGCGTATTTTCCGATACCCGTGGGCACTGATGACCGCACGCAGTACCGTATACGAAACCCGCTGCACATCATAAACTGTAATGCCGGACTGTGCCGCAATGTTCAAAAACTTCTCGAGCGAGAGGCCTTCCACGCGTATCATAACATATCCGGTAATGAATTTCCATAATCTCAAGGCGCGCTGCCCACCTCTACCTCAAATTTTCGTATTGCACCGACCGGATATCGCCGCTGATGGCCACATTGTCGCGGCCGAAACGCTCTAACTGCAAGGCGCCGCCGCTGATCACGATCACAAATGCGTCACCGTTTATGCCGACTTTTTTTTGCGTGTATTCCGCAATGCCCCTGTGATTTTCAATATACACATTGGTATTGTCGATGATGGTTAAACGCAAACAGCCCACCGCCTCGGGCGAGAGCTCGAATTTTTGCACGATGCCTTTTTTTATTTCGCTTAATCGACTCAATGTTTTTCTCCGGTTCGTTTTTCTTGATCAATACGATGTTGTTTTGTTGCTTTGCTCTTCGGGGTTCTGTGATCTCCCCAAAAAACGCCGCTTTTCAGGGGCTCCTGTCTGTTATCGTAGAGAGCATCGCTCTTCGATGACCCCGATTAATCATATGCGGATGACAATAAAAAAAGAAGGCGGTATCGCCTTCTTACTGTTTGTCGGAAAACCCTTTTGTGATTCCGAACCTAGTCATAGACTTGACAGCAAAAAATCACATATCCTCTTCCTTTATCCCATTGACCACAATGCGCCCGGGCGTATGCCCCACCACAACAACGGCACTGCCTTTCACAATATAAGCACCGTTTGACACAACCTCCAAACGAGCGCCGTTAACACGCGCAAAGCCGGCGGGCCTCAAATCCGTCTCCGCTATGCCCTGCTTGCCCACAAGGCTCTCGCTTTTATCATGGCTTGTATATCCTTCAGCCGATTCCATATTGCTAAAAAGCACCACTTTACGAATGAGTCCCATACGCTTAAATATCTTATAGAGAATGGGCAGCAGCACCGCGCTTCCCACCACACCTGAAGCGAATATAATCAAGAACGAACCCAGGTCACGCGCAGCAAAGAGCAGCCCCGCACCGATTCCCAATATGCCCAAGATACCGAATACGCCGAAGCCGGGCACGGCAATCTCAACGCCGACCATGACAATGCCAAACACAAACAGCGCCGCCGCCCACCACTCCGCGTATCCGGCAAGGAAACTGCCGCCAAAATACAGGCCGAAACAGAGGATGGAAAGCGCTCCGAAAATACCGAATCCGGGTGTGAAAATCTCGACGCCCATACAAACGATGGCTGCGATAAACAATAAGCTTGCGATGGTCGTGGATGTAAGAAATTGCGCAGCTCTGGTGGGAAAGCTCATGGGCTGCTCGCTGACAGCCGCGTCAGCGTAACCAAGCTGCCTCAGCGCATCATTGATATTTGCTGCCGTCCCATCGGCCAGTTTTAAGTCTGCGGCCTCCTGCGCACCCAAAGTGAGCAGCTCATCAGCCTCCGTGACGCCTTCAATGGCGATGCGTTTATCAGCCATTGCCGCAATTAGATTGGCATCGCGTCCGCGCGCCTCGGCGGCGGATTTCAATATCCCCACCCATGTGGACAGCGTTTTCTCATCATTGGGTATGGTTTCCGCCGCGCCGATCACAGCCGAATCCGCCATGATGATATGCTCACAGGAAATTGCGATAAGCACGCCCGCAGAGAGCGCATTGCCTCTGATATAGCAATCCACCGGCACCGTGGCGCTAAGCAGTGTTTTTTTGATATTGTCCGCTTCAAGAATCTGTCCGCCGTATGTATCGATATTGAGCACAACGGCGCTGCCCGACCCCTCCGCATTCTCAATGACATCTTCTATATAAGCGCTCATGGCTGCATTGACTTCGCCACTGACTTCAGCGACGACCACCGTTTGGTCTGCCGCAAGCGCCTGCCCGCCCGTCAACGCACCAAGCCCGATGAGCATGGCCGCCATCATCGCTAACAATCTTTTCATTTTATGCTCCTTCCCCAACCTATCCATTATATTATCTATTATACCGCAAAACCGAGTTTCTTGCTTTTTATAAATTACGCCGCCATAATAATAAAACCCGGGGATATGACCCCGGGCTTTTTGTGCTTTATTATGTATGCTCTTAGCGCTTTCTTTTCCGAGCTGCCTCTGCCTTTTTCTTTCTCTTGACACTTGGCTTTTCGTAATGCTCACGCTTTCTCACCTCGGCAAGTGTGCCTTCCCTCGCGGTCATGCGCTTAAACCGTTTCAGAGCATTTTCCAAAGATTCATTTTCACCAACACGAATTTCTGCCACCTAGTAACCCTCCCTCCCATACCCCACGGAACCAAATATACGGTCCGACAATGGGAGTTTTTTAACTTAGATTATTATAGTCAACAGTCCTGAAAAAGTCAACAGCCGTTAGGTATGTTTATCCTGCAGCGCTTTTAACGCTTTCTCGAAAAATTCCGGCAGCGGTGCTTCAAATGTCATCTCTTCATCTGTTGACGGATGACGCAACATCAGCTTTCTGGCATGAAGAAGCTGGCCGTTTTGATGAAGTTTTGTGGATTTGGGGCCATATACCTGATCTCCCGCAACAGGGCGCTGTATGCTCGCTAAATGTACGCGTATCTGATGGGTACGCCCTGTTTCGAGTTCGGCCTCGATATAAGTAAAAGCACCGAAGCGCTCCAAAACGCGCACATGCGTCACCGCATGGCGTCCGCCCGTTACCACCGCCATTTTTTTTCGGTCTGACCGGCTTCGTCCGATATTTTTATCGATGGTGAGAGAATCTTCACGAATGTTCCCGTGAACGATAGCCGCATAGATGCGTCTTGCGCTTTTCTGTGCGATCTGCTGCGCGAGCGCCACATGCGCCGCGTCGTTTTTGGCGATGACGAGAAGTCCCGACGTGTCCTTGTCCAGACGGTGTACAATACCGGGACGCAGTTCCCCGTTTATGCCTGAAAGATCTTTGACGTTATAGAGCAGGGCGTTCACCAGCGTGCCTTGCTGATTGCCCGGGGCGGGATGAACCACCATGCCCTGCGGCTTGTTGACCACAGCCATCCATTCATCTTCATAGACGATATCGAGCGGTATATTCTCGGCGACAACCTCGGAAACCTTGGGCGGCGGTGTATGAACGGTAATCACGTCGCCGGGTTTGAGCTTATCGCCCGGTTTGGCAGGCTGTCCGTTGACCTGCACGCGGCCCGCTTCAATCGCGTTTTTGATGTGCGAGCGCGTGAGCGGCAGCTGCGTCACAAGATATTTATCCAATCTGCTTACGTTTTCACTGACCTCAAGCCGCGTCTCGTTATCCATGGTTCTTATCCTGCCGCGCCGTCATCACCGTTGTCTTTGCTCTCATGGCCTTTGCTGTCGCTTATGGCCGCATCGGTCTGCTCAAGCGGTTTCTTCTTATCCTTGTAGAAAAACAGTATGTAAACACCAAGCAATATTGCGCCGACAACAAGCGCCGCGTCTGCAATATTGAAAACGTACTTCCAAAAATCGAACAGACGAAAATCAATAAAATCTCTGACATAACCAAACGCAATCCTGTCGATAAGATTGCCAAGCGCACCCGCGAACAGCACCGCGATGAGAATCTTGATAAACCGGGAATGTTTATCGCGATAACGGATCATGATGTAAACCGCCGCAATAAGCACAACAACCGTCATGATGATAAAAAACAACTGCATGCCCTGGAGCATCCCGAATGATGCGCCCCGGTTTTCTATTTTCGTGAAATGCAGCACGTCCTGTATCACAGGCAATGATTTGTTTGGGGATGATGCAAGCGCAGGCCACAACAGGAACTTGGTCAGCTGATCCGCCGCCACCAATATAACAATAATGATAATCTGAAGCATTCGCCCTCCTTAGTATTAAAGCTGATTCTCTTTGCCTTCAGCAAGCCGCTTTAAGTTGGCACGGTGCGAATAAAACACAAGAATAAATAAAAGCACGCTCGTGACATTGTTCCAAATGTCGCCGAAGAAAAATGCGAACGAACAAGCCGCCATGGCCGCCGTACCGACCAACGAGCCGATAGACATCGTCCGCGTCAGCGCAATGATGATAATGCATGCGCCCAGCACGATAAGCGTATGGATCGGCATCATCATAAACAGCACGCCAAGGCTTGTCGCCACGCCCTTGCCACCGCGAAACTTTAAAAATGCCGGCCAAATGTGACCGAGGACAGCCGCAAGGCCTCCGATGCAGACACCCACAGGCACCGGAATGCCCCCGAGTACGCCCATATCAGGGACAAGCAGATACCCGATCCATGCCGCCAGTGCGCCTTTGGCCACGTCGCCCACAAATGTAAACATTCCGATTGCCCAACCGTAATTGCGGATTGCGTTTGCTGTTCCGGCATTGCCGCTGCCTTGCTCACGTATGTCTTTGCCTTTAAAAATCTTGCCGGCTAGATACCCAAACGAAATACAGCCAATCACATAACCGATAACCGCGGCCAGCACATACCAAATGACCATATATAGACTCCCTTGCCTAATCGTTTTTATTTCGGGCAGCCAGACGAATCGGGGTTCCCGAAAAATCAAATGTTTTGCGAAGATAATTTTCCAGATAGCGCATATACGAAAAATGCATCAGCCGTGAATCGTTGACGAAAATCACGATATACGGCGGCACCGTCGCCACCTGTGTTGCATAGAATATTTTCAGCCTCCGTCCTTTGTCGGACGGCGGTTCCACCATGGTGACAGCCTCACCGACGCATTCGTTTAAAAGGCCCGTCGAAATGCGGCGCAAGCTGTTGTCACGTGCCTTAAGGAGCCCATCGAACAAACGATTAAGGCGCTGCCCTGTCAATGCGGAAATATACACTTTTTCCGCATAACTCATAAAGCTAAGTGCGGTTTCAATCTCTTTGTTGTATTTGTTGATCGTGTGCGTATCCTTGTCCACCGCATCCCATTTATTCACGGCGATCACGCAGGGTTTGCCCTCATCGTGTACAAAACCGGCAATTTTGACATCCTGCTCCGCAATCCCCTCCAGCGCGTCAACCATGACAACCACGGCATCTGCACGCCTCACCGCTGCAAATGCGCGTATCACGCTGTAGCGCTCAATGGATTTGTCTTCGATCCTCGCCTTTTTACGTATACCCGCCGTATCGATAAGCACAAATTCTGTGCCTTCTCTGCAAAACGGCACGTCTATCGCGTCACGCGTGGTACCCGCGATTTCCGAAACAATGGTGCGCGACTCGCCGATAATCGCATTCACGAGAGAGGATTTTCCGGCATTGGGCCGGCCCACAATGGCGATGTGCACGGTCTCCGGGTTTTCCTCTTCCTGCGTGTCGTCAAAGTCCTCAATCACAGCGTCCAGCAAATCGCCAAGGCCCAAGCCTTGAGACGATGATATTGCAAAAAGATGATCGGTGCCCAATGAATAAAAATCGTAGATGTTTTGCTCATCCCGCTTGGTATCCGCTTTGTTGACCACGGTGATGACCGGCTTGTTCGCACGCCGCAGCATATCCGCAATCTCATGGTCGGCAGGCAGCACACCCTGTTTGGCATCCACAAAAAACAATATCACATCGGCGATTTCCACAGCAAGCTCAGCCTGAAGCCGCATCTGCTTCAAAATAACATCTTCCGCATCCGGGTCGATGCCGCCGGTATCGATCAATGTAAACTCACGCCCGAGCCATTCGGCATCCGCGTATATCCTGTCACGCGTCACGCCCGGCGTATCCTCCACTATGGATATGCGCCGTCCGGCTATTCTATTAAAAAAAGTGGATTTGCCCACGTTCGGCCTTCCCACGATGGCCACAAACGGCTTTGCCATTCTTTAATCCTCTCTGTTTGATCCGCAAACTTTGGCAACCAACTCATATCCGTCACAAACCGGCTCTACGCTGACGCCCAGCGCTTCGGATAGTGCTGATAGTGTCATATCGTCCAAGAAGATGTCGTCATCGCGCAAAGTACTCGCCGGAATCAGAAGCTTCTCTCCCAAGTCCTTGCCCTGCAGTGCAGTCACAAAATCTTTGCCGGCAAGCAGCCCTGCCACTGTCACCGCACCGCCAAACGTCACGTTCTTAACGGCATAAACGCGTACGCGCGCACCTGTGCGCTGCGCCGCTTTTTTTGCGATGCTCTCAATAAACGGATAGGCATCTTCACCCGTCGCCAGACTTAACTCAGCGCCCGGCCCTTCGCAGCTTTCCAGCGCTTCCTCGGCTTCGCTCAGCAGTGTGGCCACAAGGCCCACACCGTTTTCAATCTGGTCAAATGTTTCGTAGTCTTCGGCAGGCGGCAGCGCCATCCCCGCCCGAATATAAAACTCATCCGACGCGAAAACGAAACGCGTGCCGATACTATTTAAACATTCTTTCTGCCATTTTTCAACCATTTTGATGGTGTCTTGCGCCATACTCTGAGAAACCGGCCTTAACTCAGGCAGTCCTTGACGGTGTCCCGTCAGACCCACCGGCACAACAGCGAGAGATACCGCAGCGGGATGCAGCCGCTTTAAAAAGCGGATGGTCTCCTCCAGCCTCGACCCGTCATTGAGCCCGGGGCATATCACAGCCTGTGCATGAAAGCGGATACCGTGGGCGGCGAGTTTTTTGAGCAGCGGACGTATCGGCACCGCTTTGTCATTGCCCAGCATGAAGCGCCGCTGTTTCTCGTCAACAGTATGAACGGAAATATAAAGCGGAGAGGCCTTGCGCCGAATAATGCGCCGAATTTCATCCTTAGAAACCATCGACATCGTCACATAGTTGCCCATGATTAGCGAATACCGCCAGTCTTCATCTTTGACATACAGGCTTTTGCGCATACCCTTGGGAAGCTGATGGACAAAGCAAAAAACACATTTGTTACCGCAGACGCGCTTTTTACCGAGCAACGGCTGTGTGAACGAAATGCCTAAGTCTTCCTCATCGGATTTGACGATATGCAGCGTCATAGAAGCGCCCCCGCGCTCGATGCATATTTTAAGACGCCGCTGCGCACAAAAAAATATGTAATCTATATAATCAAGCAGCGGTTCGCCGTTAATCTCTGCAATTTTATCGCCCGGTAGGAGACCGCCGCGCTGTGCCGCGCTATCCTGCCCGACGCTTTTCACCTCGAACAAAGTTGTTCGTCCCTCCCATTGAAACTCGGGCTATTATATACCATTTTGATGATCTGCGCCAGCCTTTGTTCGGGAAGTAGAGCGCCCTAAGTTTGCACAGCGGGTGTCTTTTGCCAAGGGCGGGACAGCAAATAGGAAGCAGTGAGACAGGCGACGAAGCTCAGCGATGCAATATCCATCACATCGAAAGCGGTGACCGTGCGCACTGTATCCGTGAGCAGCGCCATAATATTTTCAGCGATACTGTATATGCCGATCAGCACAGGCGCATAAATCGGCGCGCGGCCTTTCATAAACAGCAGCGCGATCAATGATACCAAGAATATCAGAGAAGCGCTTAAATATGTTACTGTATATGAAATGGACACAAAGCACGCCGAAACCGAAAGCAGCACGGTGATTGCCGATGCGAGATAAAACCGAAATGTAAAATCTTTTTGAATTATGAGATAAAAAACCGGTGCGATACAGAGAAAGGCGCCAGCCACGCAAACGGATATGCTTTTTGTCACTGTCACAATCGGTAAAATCGACAACAGTGCGCAAATAATGAAATAGAGAACAAACACAGTGCCGCCTACCCCTGCGGCACGTGTTGCCTTACGAAGGCTGCCCGTCAAATATAAGACCGGCAGCCCCACCATGACGATTAACGATATACTCATAGTCCCACCTTATTAGAAGCCTTTAATTTAGCTTACCAACCCGGCGGGCAAATTATTGATACGGTAAAAATTACTTAAAGATCAAGCCGTTTACCGGTTTTGTTATACACAATCGATTCACAGATGTTTTTAATATGATCGCCCACGCGTTCCAGATACCGCGCAATCAGCACAAAAGCCATCATTTGTTTGATGTGTCTTGGGCTTTCCATCACATAAGTCAAAAGCTCACGGTAAATTTGTTTAAACAGTGAATCCAGTGCTTTGTCGCGCTTTGCCGTTTCAATGGCGAGCTCGCTGTCATCGCTTGCAAAAGCGCGGACGCTCGAAAGCAGCATTTCGCAGGCTATGTCCATCATGCGGGGCAGATCGATAAGCGGCTTAATATACTCTTCATCTTTAAGCTGCAGGGCCGTCTTTGCTACGCCCACACCGTAATCGGCAATGCGTTCCAAATCTGTGCCCATTTTGATCGCAGCAAATATGATGCGCAGATCACTTGCCATAGGCTGCTGCGTCGCAATCAGCATGACGCACTGTTCTTCAATGTCCAGCTGAAGGTCATCGATTTCATCATCGCTGTCGACAACTTTCTGCGCTCTCTCAATATCGCGCTCAACAAGCGCTTTCATCGAACCGGCAAGCACCTGTTCAACAAGCGACCCCATCCGAATGATCTCATGCTTTAACGCTTCAAGCTGATGATCATATTCTACACGTGTTTTCATGACTTCTCTCCTTTTCTTAGCCGAACCGGCCGGTAATATAGTCTTCCGTGCGCTTATCGCGCGGCAGCTGGAATATCTGGCGCGTTTCGCCCATCTCGATCATGTCGCCGAGCAGGAAGAATGCCGTTCTATCCGACACACGCGCAGCTTGCTGCATGTTGTGCGTGACGATAATAATGGTGTAGTCGTTTTTCAGTTCGGCAATCAGCTCTTCAATCTTGCCCGTTGATATCGGATCCAGTGCGCTTGTCGGCTCATCCATGAGCACCACAGACGGCTCCACGGCAAGCACACGCGCGATGCATAAACGCTGCTGCTGCCCGCCCGAAAGCCCGAGCGCCGACTGATGCAGCCTGTCTTTCACCTCATCCCAAAGCGCCGCATGCCTTAAGCTGCGTTCCACAATCACTGAAAGCTTTTTCTTATCCCGCAGCCCATGGGTGCGCGGGCCGTAGGCAATGTTGTCGAATATGGACAGTTCAAACGGGTTCGGCTTTTGAAAAACCATGCCGACTTCTTTGCGCAGATACGCAATATCCACACCGTCCTTATATATATCCGTTCCGTCAATTAATATGTCACCTTCCACGCGGCAGCCCACAATTAAATCGTTCATTCTGTTGATGCACTTTAGAAAAGTCGATTTACCGCAGCCGGAAGGACCGATTAACGCCGTCACTTCATTTTCCTTGACGTCCATGTTGATACCTTTAAGCGCCTGAAAACTCCCGTAAAAGAGGTCAAGGTTGCTGACTTTTACTTTTATGCTGTTCGTCTGAACAGCTTCTTGTTCTTTAACTGCTATATTCATCAGATATTCTCCTTATATCGATTGATTCTGCGGCCAAAAGCACTCGCAATCAGGTTGAGTATCAACACAATGATAATGAGCACAGTGGCGGTTGCATAAGCTTTGCCCACGGATATGCCCTCTCTGACCAGTGTATACAAATGCAGTGCAAGCGAACGGGCTGAATCCATCAGGCTGTTTGCAATTCCCGTGCCGCTGCCCAGCGTAAAATACAACGCTGCGGTTTCACCAAATATTCGGCCCATTCCGAGTATAAGGCCATTAATAATGCCAGGCGATGCAGCCGGAATCACAACTTTGATCATCGTCTGCCACTTCGTCGCGCCCAGTGCTAACGATCCCTCTTTATACCCGCTGGGCACCGTCATAATCGCTTCTTCCGATGTTCTGATCAGCGTGGGCATTATCACCACCGCGATGGTGGCCGAGCCGCTTAACAGCGACCAGCTCCAGCCAAGCATCTTTCCGAAAAACATGAATCCGAAAAGACCGAATATAATTGACGGTATACCTGCAAGATTGGCCGTAAAGAATCGTATAATCTTAATCAAAACTCCCTGCTTTGCATACTCTGTCATATAAATTGCCGCGAGTACGGAGATCGGCGCTGCAAACAGCAGCCCCAGCCCCACCAGATACAGCGTATTAATGATCACAGGGAATATGCCGCCTTCACGGCCTGCGTCCTCAATATCAGAGGATAAGAATTCCCATGATATCTCTTTAAATCCGTTGGTAAATATATAGCCGATAATAAGCAGAAGGATGATCACCGCAAACGCGGCTGCCACATACATCAGCGTGAACGCTGTATTCTGGCTTCTTTTTTGTCTGGCACGGTTAGCCAGCACCTTCTCCTTGGTTAGAAATCTTTCCTGATTCATGAGACCACCCGCTTTCTTCCCAGTATCATCACAGCCGCGTTAATGATCATCGTGAACATAAACAGCGCGATACCTGTGGCAAAAAGCGCCGAATAATGCGTCGAACCTGTGACCACATATGCCATTTCCAGCACAATGTTGACCGTCATGGTTCGCACGGGCTGAAAAATGGATTCCGGTATAATCGGTGTATTGCCCGCAACGAGTATGATCGCCATTGTTTCACCCACTGCACGCCCGATGCCCAGCACGATACCGGATACGATGCCGGACTTCGCCGTGGGCAGACTTACTTTTTTGATCGTTTGCCAATTTGAAGCGCCCAATGCCAGCGAGCCGTCTTTATACCCTTTGGGCACGGCACGCAAAGATACTTCCGCAATCGTGATAATTGTCGGCAGTATCATAATGGCGAGAATCAGACCGCCCGCAAGCACACTCAGACCCGGCCCCATCCTGAAGCTGCGGATAATCGGCACAATAACAACCAAGCCAAAGAAACCGAAAATTACGGAAGGAATGCCGGCAAGTATTTCTATGCTCTTTCGCAATATGGCGGCAATTTTCCTCGGTGCGATTTCGGCCAGGAAAATGGCACATCCAAGTCCGATGGGAATCGCAATAACGAGCGCAATGCCTGTTGTATACACAGAACCCACAATCATTGGCAGAATACCATAGTGCGGATCGTCTTTGGTCGGTGTCCACTCAGTACCCGTCAAAAAGTCCCACACTCCGACATGTGAGAACAATGGAATACCCTCGGCGAAAATCAAATAAGTGATGAGAAGCACTGCGCCGACTGATGTGAGCGCGCAGATGAGCATCGCTTTTTCGATGGTTTTTTCACCGAGCCTTAATCTCTGTTTTTTCATTCTCTCCACCTTATCATTGAAAACTGTTGCTTTATCTATATTGTACTTCCGGCTTGTGCGGACTGTGGCACAGCATTGTAAAGCAAATGTTAAGATATTGTAAAGTTATGTTTCCAAAGAATAGGAGCCTTCATGATGGGGATAATAGAAAGTTCACCAATAGCAAAAGAGGCGACAGTATCTGCCCCCTCCGAGACTGTCAAAAAAGTTCTAAATATAATTCGGTGGGCAAGACGGGCTATGCTCGCGCAGCCCACACATTGCGGTTTTGCGCAGTTTCGAGTTTCGAGGAACAAGCAAAACCGGTAAACTGGCGGAAAACCGTAGGTTTTTCGACAAACAGAGAGGCGACAGTATCTGCCGCCTCTTATCGTGTCTTATATGAGGTTTTTTATTTCTGCCGTTAGGGCATCACATAGCCCTTTTCTTCCATGTAAGAGATCGCTTCAGCGTCATTCATGCAGTAATCCATGAAGGTAGCAAGCTCACCCTCAGGATCGCCCATGGTCAGCAGGTTAAAGTTACGGAAGTAAGCATAATCTCCGCTGATCAGGTTCTCAACTGTGGCTTCAACGCCATCGATGTTCAAGGAAGTCACTTTATAGGAAGGCGCAATACCGAGCGACATGTAGCCGATACCCATCGGATCGTTTTCAACGTTTGTGCCCATCTCACCGTTAGATGCCACGATGATGCACTTGGTCTCTACGATTTCAACATCGAACAGATCCTGGAAGGCTTCACGTGTGCCGGAAGAGCTGTCTCTTGTGTACAGTGTGATTGTACCAGCTTCGCCGCCAACTTCAGACCAGTCTGTGATCTCGCCCAGGAAGATCTGCTTGACCTGCTCAGCTGTCAGATCAGTTACCGGGTTGTCCGCGTTCACAACGACCGCCACACCGTCGAGGCAAAGCACATGTGCCTGCATGTCCGGATAGGTTGTCATTTCTTCTTCTTTTAAGTCTCTGGAAGCCATACCGAGGTTTGCCGTGCCGTCACCAGCGGATGTCACGCCAGCGCCCGATCCGATCTGCTCGACGTCAATCGTCACATGAGGATTGGCTGCCGTATATTTCTCAGCCAGAGCCTCGATAACCGGGCCAACGGATGTGGAACCGGCCACTTTGAGCACAACGGGTTCAGCGGAAACTTCTTCGGAAGCTTCGGTTGTGGGTTCTTCTGACGGCGCTTCTGTCGCAGCAGGCGCTTCTGTCGCAGCGGGGCTTTCTTCAGCGGGTGTGCTCTGTGCGCAGCCCACAAAAGCCACAAGCATCATGGCTGCAAGTATGACCAATAAACTAACTTTCTTCATGTGTTCCTCCTTAAGGAATTTTAAATTCTTCAAGGAGTATACTGCAGCTATGTAAAAGAGTAATCAAAGCGATGTTAAGCTCATGTAAAATTGATATAAAAGGTATTATTTGAGGATAAGCTTACTTATTTAAGCGGCGCGTGCCAGTTAACTGAGCAGTGCGCCGCTCCATGTAAAATTTATTGTGCGGTGCCCGCAGGCGTTCATACTATTGACATAACACGCTTTGCGTTACGACATCCGAATAGATCTGCAGATCTGTGGTCTTGCATACAAAAATGATATTCGACAAATCCCTTGAGTACGGACAGATTTCGTGCAGAATGTTCTCATTCTGCAAAACATACTCAGGATTAAAGATAATCCCCTGTTCTCCTGCAAAAATCGCCACATAGAATATCTGCATTTCAACAAGATCCTGAAAGAAATGACTCCCGTAAGACAGCTCAGGGATAAAGCCCAAAGCTTCGTCTGCCACCTCGCAGATCACAGACATATTGCAAATTTCCGCAAAATGCACAGGCACCCCAATCGATGATGTTGTGGTGCCCCATCTTCCGGGGCCTAAAAGCATCACGTTCTTGCCCTTAAGCGCTGCATTAATTCTCCCGATTTGCCGGGCGATCAAGTGCTTATCCTGTTCTGACAGCTCAAGATACGCCTTTGTATCGACCATCACGACATAATCAATGGGCAGGCGGATGTTGCCTCCCATAAAGCTTCCTTTCGTAGAAAAGAAGCATTCACACTCCTCCTTAATTTGCGGAACTTCTACCGCTTTGCCAAGGCCCCTCGTTTGAAGAGGTCGGCACTGCAGCAAATTAACCTTAAATCCATCTTCATTAAAACTTCCCGTAAATTCAATATCGACCGGGTAGTCATAGATTCGTGACAGCAATTCCAGCATGTCTCTCATCAGTTCCGCAAAGCCGGATTCCGCCAGCATCTTTCTAAAGTCCAGCAAATACGAAGGTTTGACATCTGTATAGCCAAGCCGGCGCAGTCTGTTCATATTTTCGACATCAAGCCGGAAAAACAAGTCCTTAGGCACTTTGAGATCTTGTCCGTAGATATCTTCCAGCTTAATCCCCGTCAAGATGTTTTCATTGATGGAAAGAACATCGGCATAGTGCTGTGTAAATTTCTTTTTGTCTTTGGAATCCATCGGGGATAAGCGCTGAGGATCATCCAGACAGACGATACGCACATGATCCCCCGACGTTCTGTCCACCGCCCGTGTGCCGAGTCCAAACACCATGCGCAGCATGCCTGCGTCCATATCGATTTTCTGGTCCCACACATAGAGGTTTTTTGAGTTGCCGACACCGGCAATGTGCGGAAAAAAGTATTCGTTGTAATAGTTTCCCGACACGCGCTGAACCAGTATGGCCATCTGCTCATCCGCGGCAAAAAGCCCCCTGTTCAATCGGTAAGACAATGCGTCTTCGTTCATTGTGCTTGCATAGACTGTTCTGACGGCTTGCTCGAACGCTTCATACCGCTCCTCCGGTGTGCCTTGGTTCACGCAGAATACGCTTTCATATTTGCCCGAAAACGCGTTGCCGAAGTTATCTTCAAGCAGCGAGCTTGAGCGAACGATGATTGGAGACTGCCCAAAGTATTCAAGCATACGCAAGAATTGCTGTTGAATATCCTCGGGAAACTGTCCGTGCAGCATCTTTTTTTTGAGCTCAGTGGCATATTGGAAATAACCGTCTTCTGTTTTTTGCTTGGTTCTCAGCTTCCACCAGTCATTCTGTACGATATACGTATAAAAAACATCTGAGCCGATATAAAACGAATCATGCGGCTCCATGTACTTGGAAAAACGCTGGGCATCTTCCACCTCCAGCCCTTTTCTGGCCAGCAGCATACCCACACTTTTGCCGCCGATGAACCCTGTTCCAATCTCTCGGGATGCAATTGCAAGTATATCCTTAAGCGTGAAATACTTGTCACACAGATCAAACATTCTTGAGTTGACGCCGATCAGCATTGACATCAAACGCCTTTTAATCTCATCCTGCTCCGTTTTCGGCCGGTCAAGCTCTTTTTCCGCTTTGTTAAACATCGTGTACCAATAGTCCAGCCTCTTTTCTTTATGCACAAACTCAGAAAATAAACTGGCTGCTTCCGCGCTGCCTGTGATGCTGAGCACTTCGTGGCCGTGAAGCAAATGCGGCAGAAACATCGTCGGCGAGTAACGGTTGTAGACTTTCAGCGGATGAATGTATATGTTGTCCTGTGTCTGAAACAAATCAAGAAGCACCTGTGTGGTTTCACGGATACCCGCTATCGTGCCGAATGTATGGACATTACGCATGATAGCGAAATACGCGACCGTGTCCAGCTCATAAAGAAACGGACAGACGATCTTAAAGAAATTTTTGACCATGACATCAGAATGCCAGTATTGCAGCAAATCTGTCAGGCAGTCAAAAACATAGAACGCTTTATATCCTTCATTATCAATTAAGTTGTATACTTCCGCCGTAAAATTTTCGAATCCTTTACTGGCTTCCACTTCGTAGGTTTTAATGGGAAGATCGTCATTAAGCAGCGCTTCATGGATGCCGAACCTGACATAGATGACTTTCCGGTTGTCCGCCAAGGCAGCTGATACATAGATCCCAACCAGCTTTTTATAATTCAGAACGGAGTCCACTTTCCAGACAACGTTATCTCCCAGCCGGAGATTGTCTATCATTTCATCCAGTCCGCTTATTCCTGTGCTGACACGATCATGTATGCCCATTTTCGCTCCTCCATTTGTTCATCAGGCATTATTATACGGCTATATGACTCCGCTCATCCCGCGTTATGATCGAGGTTCTTCATAGCCGCTACTTAAGGATAAAGCATCTTTCTCGTTGTTGTCATAGAGAAAGATGCTTCGTCTATCCTTAAGTGAGATAGGCCAAACGCCTGTCACTAAAAAATTCAGTCCAATAATTCTAGTATGCCACACCCTGTGCGTACATTGCCTCGGCCACCTTAAGGAAACCGGCGATGTTTGCACCCGCAACAAGGTTATTTTCTAAACCATAAGACTTTGCGGCTTCGCTGCTGGCTTTATAAATATCAATCATGATATTTTTCAGCTTCGCGTCAACCTCTTCAAATGTCCATGAATAGCGCATGCTGTTCTGGCACATTTCAAGCGCCGATGTCGCCACACCGCCCGCGTTGGCCGCTTTGCCGGGGGCAAAAAGCACGCCGTTGTCCAAGAAGACCTTAACCGCTTCGGGTGTGCAGGGCATATTGGCGCCTTCGCCCACCGCGAAACAGCCGTTGGCGACCAGCGTCTTTGCATCCTGCTCGTCAACTTCATTCTGAGTGGCGCAAGGCAGGAAGATATCGCATTTGATATTATTGATGCCGGTTCCTTCTGTGTAAATGGCATCGACGTGATAGTCGGTATATTCCTTAAGACGTTTTCTGTCAACTTCTTTGATCTGCTTCACAGCATCCAGATCGACACCGCAGGCATGATGGATGTAGCCTGTTGAATCGCTGAGAGCCACAACCTTGCCGCCCAGCTGCGCGACCTTTTCAGCCGCGTAGATGGCCACATTGCCCGAACCGGAAATCACAACAGTTGCGCCCTTGAAGGATTTACCCTGAGCTTTGATCATTTCATCCACAAAGTAGCAAAGTCCGTATCCGGTGGCTTCTTTTCTGACAAGGCTGCCACCCCAATTCAGGCCTTTTCCGGTTAACACACCTGTGAAGTTGTTCTTTAAACGTTTGTACTGACCATACATAAAACCAATCTCACGGCCGCCGACACCGATATCACCGGCAGGAACGTCTGTATCCTCACCGATATGCTTGGAAAGCTCCGTGATAAAGCTTTGGCAGAAAGCCATGACCTCTCTGTCAGATTTGCCTTTGGGGTCAAAATCGCTGCCGCCCTTGGCGCCGCCGATGGGCAGACCTGTTAATGAGTTTTTAAATATCTGTTCAAAGCCTAAGAATTTGATAATGCCGAGATACACGGAAGGATGAAAGCGCAAGCCGCCTTTGTAAGGTCCGATAGCGCTGTTGAACTGAACCCTGAAGCCTCTGTTCACATGAACGCCGCCGTTGTCGTCAACCCACGGAACTCTGAACATAATCTGACGTTCCGGCTCGACCATTCTTTCGAAGATGCCAGCTTCAACATACTCTGGATGTCTTTCAGCCACCATTTCGAGGGACTCGAGAACTTCCTTCACCGCTTGGTGAAACTCGGGTTCGGAGGGGTTGCGTTTAATGACGTTTTGCATCGTCTGTTCTAAAATTTTCATAAGCACTCCTATTCGATTATTTATTTTTATTTGTCTTCATTGACAAAATCGTTATTATTGGAACGTATTAGTATGGTAAAACAATTTTTTTGTATTTTATCAGATATCTATGTCCCTCGCAAACTGTTTTTCTCTTGTATTCGGTATTTTCTAGTATTTTCCTTATGTCGTCGCGATATTTATCATTTTATTTAACGCAGTATTCAATATAGTGAATTTTTTGATCAAAAAACCCCGTCCTCTCAAATGCTTGAAGACGGGGCTCGTTTTGAAAGCGCCAACGTTTTTTTACTTGTAAAGCGGTCTTTTTGCACATAGAGCAAGCACCTTTTGACGCACATCGTCTACCGCGTCTTCACGCCGGTGAACCACATCGGATATCCATGCGCCGATCTGTGTCATGTCGTCTTCATTCATGCCGCGCGATGTGACGGCAGGCGTGCCGATGCGAACGCCGCTTGTGATGAACGGACTGCGCGTGTCAAATGGAATCGCGTTCTTGTTGACCGTAATGCCCGCACGCTCCAACATGGTTTCGAGTTCCTTACCTGTGATGCCCTGCGCCGTTAAATCGACAAGCATCAAATGGTTATCTGTTCCTCCGGATACCAGACGGATGCCATTCTTCTTTAAGCTTTCCGAGAGCGCTTTGGCATTCAGCACGATCTGATGCTGATAGCTTTTGAACGCATCCGAAAACGCTTCTTCAAAGCACACAGCCTTAGCCGCGATTACATGCATTAGCGGGCCGCCCTGTGTGCCCGGGAAAATCGCTTTATTGACCGCAGCGCCGTACTGCTCCTTGCACAGGATCATGCCGCCGCGAGGTCCGCGAAGCGTTTTGTGTGTCGTCGTGGTGACAAAATCCGCCCACGGTACGGGGCTTTCATGCTCGCCCGCGGCCACAAGGCCCGCAATGTGTGCCATATCGACCATGAGCAGCGCGCCCACTTCGTCGGCGATTTCGCGGAACCGCTTGAAATCGATCTTGCGCGGATAGGCGCTTGCGCCCGCCACGATCATTTTGGGTTTATGCTGCACAGCAAGTTCATGCAGCGCTTCGTAATCGATCTGCTCCGTTTCCTGACTCACGCCGTACGGTACAATATTAAAGTATTTGCCTGAGATATTCACCGGACTTCCGTGTGAAAGATGCCCGCCGTGTGCAAGGCTCATACCGAGTATTGTATCGCCCGGCTCCAGCATGGCAAAATACACCGCGGTGTTTGCCTGCGCGCCGGAATGCGGCTGTACGTTGGCAAACTCGGCACCAAACAGCCTTTTGGCACGTTCAATCGCGAGCGTTTCCGCCATATCGACAAACTCACAGCCGCCGTAATACCGCTTGCCCGGATACCCTTCGGCGTACTTGTTAGTCAGATGAGATCCCATTGCATTCATCACGGCTTCCGATACAAAGTTTTCAGAAGCAATGAGCTCTATATTGTTCTCCTGACGGTCAAGCTCATCCATCATGGCTTTATAAACCGCCTCGTCTACTGCTTTCACCTTGGAATAGTCTAGCATTGAATCCACCCCTATTTCACTGCGCTCAGAAAGGCCTGCTTTGCCGCCTTCTGTTCCGCCAATTTTTTAGACCGTCCTTGTCCCTGCGCGACTTCCTCATCTTTCACGATGAGCTTCACATAAAACTTTCTGTCATGCGGAGGGCCTTCTTCTTTATATACAATATAGCGTATATCGCTGATTCCCTGTTTATGATAATACTCCTGCAGGCGCGTCTTAAAATCGCGAAAGCCACCGCCCGAGAGCACTGTTTGAAAGCTTTCCTCCAGCAGTCTGTTGACCAGACGCTTGGCTTTTTCAAAACCGCCGTCCACATAAACCGCGCCGATTAAGGCTTCAACCACATCAGCCTGAATAGACGGCTTATCCATGCCGCCCGAGTGGCGTTCACCGCGTCCCAGCGTTAAATACTCACGAAGATCAAGGTTCCTTGCCACCTCGGCCAGCGCCGTCTCGTTCACCAATGCCGCACGGCATTTCGTGAGCACACCTTCGGGGTCGTCAAGCTTTTCAAAAAAAAGATACTCGCTCACAGCAAGAGCAAGCACAGCATCCCCCAAGAACTCGAGCCTCTCATAGCTCTCCCCCACATCTGCCGAAGCATGAATAAAAGCTCTTTTTAAAAGCTTTTTATCATGAAACGTATAGCCTATGCTTTTTTCCAGTCCGGAATAATCGACATCTGTCATTAAAAACCACCACACCGCTTTTCCCCGCAAGATAGGCAAAAAGCAATACCCGGAGCCAAATTCTTACTCCGGGCACCTTACACCACCTTAGAAACCGCCAACGTTTTTCTCGATATAGGTCACAACGTCCTTCACCGTTACCACCTTAGGCAGTTCATCATCCGGAATATCAAGATCGAATTCTTGCTCCAAATCCATGATAAGCTCGACGATAGCCAGCGAATCGGCTTTCAGATCTTCCACGAGATCGGATTCCATCGTGATGCTTTCTTCGTCAATCTCAAGCTGATCGGACAAGATTTTTCTAACCTTTTCAAATACCATTGTGAGCCTCCTGTATACACATATTTTAGTCGTTAAGTGCTACTTTTGAAATTTCTTCCTTTATTACATTCACGACATCGCCTTCTATGAAGCTGACAGCCTGCCGCAAAGTGCTGACAATTGCTTTGGCGTTGGATGATCCGTGGGCTTTCACGACACCGCCGTTCACACCCAGCAGCAGCGCGCCGCCGTACTCGGTATAATCCATACGCTTTTTAAAGCTCTTAAATGCGGGCATTGCCATACCCGCCCCAATCTTTGTGCGCATAGAGCTTTTGAGCTCCTTTGAGAGCATGCTCATGAGCACGCTCGCCACGCCTTCCATAAACTTAAGTATGACATTGCCGGTAAAGCCGTCGCATACAATCACGTCGTAATCGCCCGACACGAGATCGCGTCCTTCGGCATTTCCCGCGAAATGTATGGGCAATTCCTCCATAAGCTTGTACGCCGCTTTGGTAAGCTCATTGCCTTTTTCCGCTTCAGATCCGTTATTGACAAGCCCGACGCGCGGTGACTCGACACCTTCCACTTTTTGCATATACACACTGCCCATCAGCGCGAACTGTGCGAGAAACGACGGTCTGCATTCCGCATTTGCACCGCAGTCGATCAGCAGCACCTTGCCTGTTTTTGACGGGAGCATCGGTGCAAGCGCGGGGCGTTTGACCCCGGGCAGTCTTTTCACGATCAATGTGGCACCCGCAATGGTGGCACCTGTACTGCCCGCTGTGATAAAAACGCTGCCTTCGCCTTTTTTTAAAAGACGAAGCCCCTTAACCAATGAGGAATCGCTTTTGCGGCGTATCGCTTCCACAGGCGGCTCAGCCATATCTATAACTTCTGTCGCATTAACAATATTTATGCGTGACGCGTCAAAATCATATTTTTGAAGTTCTTTTTCAATGATTTCCTGACGTCCCGTCAGCGTGATGCGAAGTGCAGGCAACTCTTTAAGCGCTAAGGTGCATCCCTCTATGACGGCCTGCGGCGCGTTGTCTCCTCCCATGGCATCAACAATGACTTTCAATCGGCTACCTCTTCACTTCTTTTATATATGGGTAGTATATAAAAAATATAATACCATTGCAACATTTTTTCTCCCGCCAGTTATAAAAAACGCAGTCCTTATATATAAACGAAAGAATTAAAATCAACAACAAAAAGGGTGCCGGTTACGGCACCCGCCTTTTCTGCCGATTCCCCGAAAGCCAAAGCTGCTGGGGTGTTCAAGCGTCACGCCAGAAAAACGCTTACTGCGCCTTCTCCGCTTTTTCGGTATCCATCACATGCCGTCCGTTATAAAAACCGCATGTCGGGCACACTCTGTGCGTCAGTTTCATTGCATGACACTGCGGGCATTCCGCGATGCCGGGCGCCGTCAGCTTGTAGTTTGCAGACTTTCTTGTGTGCTTGCGCTGTTTGGATGTTCTTCTCTTTGGTACCGCCATTTATCTACACCTCCTCGTCGTCATACAGTTTGGAAAGGCTGGAAAACGGGTTGGCTTTGTCCGGTTCGGGCAAACAGCCGCATTCGCCTTCGTTTAAGTCTTTCCCGCAGTGGCTGCAAAGGCCTTTGCAGTCTTCCCTGCACAAAAAGCGCGTGGGAAGATTCACCACCACATTGTCTTCCAGCATCCGGTCGAGCTCGATTGACTCACCGTGGAATTCATATTCTCCTTCTTCCGGCTGCTTTTTATAATACTCGGCAAATTCAAAACCGATCGTATACAAAAACGGTTTTAAGCATCGTGCGCAATGCACAGTGGCCTGCGCATCAAATTGGCCGGACACAATCACGCCTTCTCCGTCAAAGCGATAATCCGCCGTCACGTCGATGCCTTGCGGAAAATCATAGCGTTCGCCCAAAAAATCGACCTCTGCAAACGCGCCGTGATAATCCGATGTATATAGCTCGCCCTCATTTTTGATGGCTTCGGTAATATCAATATTCATATCCTTACCTGTCCCTAGGCAATCGTCAACGAGTAAAATTATATTTTAAGCGCGGGATTCTGTCAACTTGTTTTTTTCGCGCTTTCAAACAGCGCTCGCTTTGCATCCGCCATCTCGCTGTGCCGCTCGATGAAGCCGCGCAGGTCTTTCACGTTGGCCGCACGTTCAATACGCGCGCCGCCCGAAAACAGCCGCTTGGATATCGCGCCGGCGCCGAATGCGAGAACATCGCACAGCTCTTCCATGTTGTCGATGTTGTAAAGGCACGCTTTGCCGGGCAGTGTATAGCCTGCGTTTTCAAGGCTGCCCTTCATATACTTTTGACGATACATATAATAAGCATAGTATCCCGCAGAATGAAGCATTTCATGCGCTTTGGCGACAGATTGCGCATTCTGCGTATCCGTCGGGAACGCATCCATGTTGACCGCCGCAAACTTAGACGCGCGTTTGACGGCCAGTGTATGAACAGTAACGTTCTCCGGTTTCAAACCGATTACCTGATCCAGCGACTTTTCCATATGCGCCTGCGTTTCACCCGGCAATCCGGCGATCAAATCGACGTTGATGGCGTCAAAGCCCGTTTCTTTTGCAAGCTCATACGCCTCAAAAAACTGCGCTGCCGTATGCTGCCGCCCGATGCGTTTCAGTGTCTCGTCAAACATCGTCTGCGCGTTGACGCTGAGACGCCGCGCGCCGGACGCTTTGATAAGCGCCAGCTTTTCCTGCGTAATGGTATCGGGGCGGCCTGCTTCCACGGTGAATTCCTCTGCATCATGCGCAATCTGTGCTGCACGTGCCAGCACCTTTTCCAGACCCATCGGAGACAGCGCCGTCGGCGTACCGCCGCCGATATACAGCGCGCGCACATACCGTCTGCCGATGATCTCCTCCGCGCAGTCAAGCTCGCTCAGCAGCGCCTGTACATACTGTGTCTCCGCGTCCTTGAACACATCGGGCGTATACGATGCAAAAGAACAGTACGCGCAGCGCGTGACGCAGAACGGAATGCCGATATACACATCCAGCTCATTTTCCTTGGGATACAGCCCCGCCTGCGCGTCCTCGATGGCTTTGGCCAGCTCATATTTTTGCGGCGATACATCAAATGTGTCTAAAAATAGAGACTTCGCTCCCTCAATACCCAACAGCGTTTCGCTGTCGCGCAGCAGCTTGGTGGGGCGAATCCCTGTGAGCGAACCCCACGGCAGCGGTGTTTTATAATAAGTAAGCAGCGCCCGATAGACGCTGATTTTGGATGCGCGCTTGGCCTCACGCTTCTTTTCGAGTTCCCCTTTCGGCAGCGTGCTTGCAAATGTGTCCTCCGCAACCGAAATGCCGTCCACAAAAAATCGCGCCGTACTTGTCATCATGCCGTCCGCTTCATTGAGCGTATGGAGCACCGCATATCCTTCGCTCGGCGCAGCGGCGGTTTCCAGCTGTTCAATGCGGCGCGTGCCGATGAACAGGCGTATGGCTTCGCAGATGTCGTTGAAATATTGAGGTTTTGATGTGTACAGCGCCGTCATCGTGCCAAAAACGGGTTGTTTTGAAACTCGGCGAATAGCGTGGTTTTAATGCCGTGCCCCGTGTACACGGTATAATCCTTTTTGAGGCTCCCCAATACGTCGCGCAGTGAATGGGCGTATTCGGCCGCGTCGCTGCCCGGAAAATCGGTGCGTCCGCAGTACATATAGAAAAGCGTGTCGCCTGAAAACATGGTGTCTTCCGCAAGATAACAGACGCTGCCGCCCGAATGGCCGGGTGTATGAAGCACCTCCACCTCGATATCCGCCGCGACGATGACCTCACCGCCTTCAAAAATAAAGTCCGGCTTCACCGGTTCTATCGTGACGCCTGCCATCACCGCGAGGCTGTCTTGATCGCTTTGCAGCATGGACGCATCACGTCTGTGAATACACACCGCCGCGCCCGTTTCCCGCTTGAGCTGCGCCGCCGCGCCGATATGGTCAAAGTGCCCGTGTGTCAGCAATATATGCGTCACCTCGGTTATGCCGTTGTCGTCAAGCCGCTTTTTGATGCGCGGATAGTCCGCGCCCGGGTCCACCACAAACGCTTTATGTGTCCCTTCCTTATATACAATAAACGCGTTGGATATCATTTCACCCACCGCGACTTGCACCACATTCATATTTCTGCCTCCCTTAAAAGCTTCGTTTGCTGTTTAGCAGTATCGTCACAGGCCCGTCTCCGCAGGATTCAACGCTCATATCCCCGCCGAACTTTCCGGATTCAGTGTGAATTCCTTCCGCACGAAAGGCCTTGATGCACGCTTCATACAGCCTATGCGCATGATCCGCCTGCGCCGCGTTGCCAAAGTCCGGGCGGTTGCCCTTTCGCGCGTCTCCCAGCAGCGTAAACTGCGACACCACAAGAACCGCACCGCCAATATCCTTCACGCTTCTGCTCATTTTGCCGTTTTCCGGAAAAATACGCAGGTTCGCCGCTTTGCGCACGATATAGTCAAGATCGCTTTCGTCATCGTCCCGCGCCACGCCGAGCAGCAGCAGCAATCCCTTATCAATCGCGCCTACTGTTTCACCGTCTACCGTCACCCGTGCGCGGGATACGCGCTCTGCCACTGCTATCATGGCTTATTTGTGTATGCGGAATACATCCCGCACTCCCGATATACTTTTTAGCGACTTAATAATCATGTCAAGCTGCGACGTCTCGGATATCTCAAAGCCAAATACCATGTTTGCCACACGGTTCTTTCCCATTCGCGCATTGACAGACGTGATGGAAAAGCCCATGCTGAACAGCTTGTTGGACACCTCCGCAATAAGACCCGTCCGATCCTCCGCGGTCACCTGTATTTCCACGTTGTAAGACGATTTTTCGCTTGTTGACCACTTCACCTCAATCATGCGGCCGGATTCAAAATCCTCCGATGACACGTTGGAACAGTCGCTGCGGTGCACCGACACCCCGCGCCCGCGTGTGATATAGCCCACGATGCGATCGCCCGGTACAGGGTTGCAGCACTTGGCAAACCGCACCAGCATATCGTCGTAGCCCTTCACAATGATGCCGCTGGATTCGCCCGCTCTCGCGGTTCTCGTCTGTGTCACCGGTTTTTCATAGACCGGCTTGTTTTCCTTACGGTATTCCTCGACGAGCTTGTGCAGAATCTGCCCCGTCGTGATGCCGCCGTAACCCACAGCCGAATAGATATCTTCGGGCGATTGAAGCGTGAACTTCTTGTATATATCTTTGAGCCATTCTGGTTTGAAAAGCACCCTTAAATCATAACCGCGGCGGCGTGCTTCCTTCTCAAGCATGTCGCGGCCTTTGATAATGTTCTCTTCCTTATACTCTTTGCGCAGCCAATTCTTAATCTTGCTCTTGGCCTGCGATGTTTTAACGACCTTGAGCCAGTCTCTGGACGGCCCTTTGGATGAAGCCGACGTGATAATCTCCACGATATCGCCCGACTGCAGCTTGTAAGACAGCGGCACGATTTTGCCGTTGACCTTTGCGCCGACGCATTTGTTGCCGATTTCACTGTGTATGCCGTACGCGAAATCCAGAGGTGTCGCCCCTTGCGTAAATTCCTTGACGTCACCCTTGGGCGTAAACACATAGACTTTGTCGGAGAAAAAGTCGATCTTGAGCGTCTCCATGAACTCGCGTGAGTCCTTGGTGTCCGTCTGCCATTCGAGCAGTTCTCTGAGCCACACGAGCTTTTTGTCCATGTCGCTCTGCGAGGTGCCTTCCTTGTAATGCCAGTGCGCCGCGATACCGTATTCCGCAGTGGAATGCATCTCCTTGGTGCGGATCTGCACCTCGAAAGGACGCCCGTCGCGCCCTAACACCGTGGTGTGGATGGACTGATACATGTTCTGCTTGGGCACCGCGATATAATCTTTGAACCGGCCGGGAATCGGCTTCCATACGGTATGCACCGTACCCAGCACAGCATAACAGTCGCGCACCGTCTCCACCACAATGCGGACAGCGATGAGGTCGTACACCTCCTCAAACGCCTTGTGTTTTTTGTGTATTTTGGTGTATATGCTGTATATATGCTTAGGCCGCCCTTCGATCTCGGCTTCCACATGAATTTTCTTTAGATGCTTTCGGATTTCTTCGACCACACCGTTGATATATTCACGGCGCTCCGCTCGCGTATCCGTCAGCTTTTCAGCGATCTCATAATACGCCTTTTCATCGATATATTTGAGCGATAAATCCTCAAGCTCCCATTTTATCGTGTTGATACCTAGGCGGTGTGCAAGCGGCGCGTAGATTTCCAGCGTTTCTTTGGCTTTCTCTAAGCGTTTCTCCTCGCTTTGGTATTTGAGGGTGCGCATATTGTGCAGCCTGTCTGCGAGCTTGACGAGTATCACGCGGATATCGTTCGCCATTGCGAGAAACATTTTTCTCAGATACTCCGCCTGGTGCTCTTCCTTAGACGAGAAATTGACCTTGCCGACCTTGGTCACGCCGTCCACGATTTGTGCGGTTTCCGTTCCGAACTGATTGCTGAGCTCCTCGAGTGTCACGTCCGTATCTTCCACAATATCGTGGAAAAGACCGGCCACCACTGTAGAAATATCCAGTCCCAAATCGACGAGAATGCTGGCAACCTCATACGGATGCATAAAAAAAGGTTCGCCCGAAAGGCGCATTTGCCCCTCGTGCGCTTTTTCCGCAAAAGCATACGCTTTCTCAAAGAATTTCTGATCATCTTTGCTGTAGTTCTGATTCACTTTTTCGGTCAGCGATGTGATGCTTCTGCTTTTATCATCCATTCATTAAGTCCTCAAAGCTTGCGTAACACGGGCTCTGCCGCAGCTCCTTGCGCGGCTGATTCGCGTTTAATGCCAGTATTCTACCACTTTTGTCGACAGCGAGCAACTCAAGTTCTGTAAAGATACGCACAGCGAAAGCCATCGCATCTGAAGAGCGTCCCAGTTTGCGTGCAATTTCGTTCACTGTTCGCGGCCGCTTAAGCATTGACCCCAGTGAACGGTAAACCGTGAGCAGCTCATTTCGATCCAAAAAGTATTGCCTTGCGTGGCTTTTATACGCACGGTGCATATCTTCGTCAAAAAAAGCCGACGGCTGATTGATGCCCACGTGCAAAACCCGCGTGTGTCCGGCCGCGTATCCGCAGGCAATGCAGTTGTCTGGCGCGAACGCCTTGTGATCCCAAAGCAGCATGCGCCCTTGCTCCAGCGCCTCTTTAACGGGCGCAAGGCTCAAAAGACGTCTAAATGCCGGAATCGTCTGTACACTCACACACAGCCCGAAGCGGCTTTCACGCATCGCCGCTTTAAGCTTATCGAGAAACTCGGCTTCACTTGACTGAGCGTCCCACCCGCCGAGCGCTGTCACTTCATTTAAGAAGCCTTGAGAAAAATCGTCTTTGTGCGCTTCCATAAAGCTTTCCGCAAGCGTCTGATCCTGACAGAAAGCGATGTCGCGCACAATTAACTGAGTCCGGTTTGTGAAGCTGTCGATGCCCGGTTCACAGAGAAAATCCGCACGCCCCGGAATCAGGGCGTGTGTATTCTTGTAGTAGAAAGCCACGGCATCCTGTTTACGCCCTTTTTGCACAATCGCAAATTTCAAATGCGGCTTTTCATTTTTACCCACAAACCGCGGAGATTTCAACGCTGCGCCAAGCACCGCCACAGCGGGTTTTTCGTTGCTTTGACCGAAGGGCTCCAGCCGTTTCAGGTCCTCCACAAGTTCGCGTGTGATCTCGCCCGTGGTTAATGCCATATCGTAAAGCTTAAGCTTTACAAAAGCGCTTTCGTCGTATTGCTCTTTGATATATGCGCATACATCACGCCGCAGGTCATCTAGTATTTCCGGTACAATGGTGAGGCCTGCCGCCTGCGAATGACCGCCGAACTTCTCATATCTGTCCGAAAACACACTGAGCACTTCGTATATGTTGATGCCTTCTATGCTGCGCGCCGAGCCCACTAGGCTGTCCTGTCCGCCGAACAGCACGCAAGGCCGTGTGTATTTCTCGGCAATCTTGGCCGCGGCGATACCGATAACGCCCGCGTTCCAGCTTTCATGAGCGAGCAGTATCGCGGGGTCGCTGTGGTAACCGCATGCATCGACCATGGCTTCGGCGTCCGCCAATATCTCCTCCACATCCTTTTTGCGTGCATCGTTAAGCGCGCAGAGCTGCTGTGCATTCTGGGACAGCAGCGCGCTTGGCTTTGTGCTTTTAAGAATATCGATGGCCACCTCGGCGGTATCCATGCGTCCTGCCGCATTGATGCGCGGGCCAAGCCCAAAGCTGATGCCGAACGACGCGATATCCTCAAGGTTGATGCCCGATGCCTGCGCCAGCGCCGCCACGCCCGCAGACGGGTTCTTTCTCATCTTCTCAAGGCCCATATGCGCAATCACGCGGTTTTCACCAAGCAGCGGGACAATATCCGTGATGGTGCCGATGGCAATAAGGTCAATATAGCGCATCGCCTCCGCAAGCGTCGAAAGCGCATGTATGAGCTTAAACGCCACACCGCATCCCGCGAGATTTGCATCCGGATAAATGCTGTCCGGACGCTTGGCGTTGATAATATACGGTGTATCCGGCAGCACATCGCCGCACTCGTGGTGGTCTGTGATGACCACGTCGATACCAAGGCTTCGGGCGATCTGTGTCTCATCCACATTTGTAATGCCGCAGTCCACTGTGATGATCAGCGTGCATCCAAGCGCCGCGATCTGCTCCACCACAGCCGGATTTAATCCGTAGCCCTCTTTATGACGGTTGGGTGTCATGATGCGTACATCTGCGCCCGCGTTTTTCAGGTACAAATAGAGCGCAGAGCCGCCTGTGGTACCGTCCGCGTCATAGTCGCAGAAGACGGTGACTTTTTCGTGCGTGCTGATCGCGCGCTTTATTCTTTCCACCGCCTCATTCATATCGGGCAGCAAAAACGGGTCAATAAGCTGTTCAGGGCCCGGGTGCAAAAACCGTTTCGCAGCTGTCGGCGTGTCGATGCCGCGGCAGCACAGCAAGGCTGCGACAGGCTCACTCAAACCCGTCGCTGCTTTGATCGCCGCAACCTTTTCGTTTGTGCTTTCGGCCAAAGAGGGCCGCTTGGCATAGCTTAACACAATTCAACCCTTTCCATCGGTTATAATACTGAAAAGCCTCTCCCTTTGCGAATGCTCATATACGATAGTGTAAGGAGCTTTGCAAAAAGGAAAGGCTTTTAATTTTATTAACTATCTCTTCACGATTACGCTTTCTTCTTTTTCTTGCTGCCGGATATCTTTTGCTGATGTCTGCGGTCTTTGGCTTCCAGCAGCGCCACCCATGTCGGGCTCGCCACAAATACCGACGAATATGTACCCGAGAGAAGACCCACAATGATGGGGAGTGCAAACTCCTTGATGGACTGCACGCCGAAGATGTACACCGCTAAAATCGTCACCAGCGTGGTGAGCGAGGTGTTGATTGTTCTGGGAATCGTCTCCGTGATACTGATGTCCGCCACCTGCTTGCGCGTCTTGGTCTTGATACCGTACCGTTTGGTATTCTCTCTGATTCTGTCAAACACCACGATAGTATCGTTGATTGAGTAACCCACAATGGTCAGACATGCGGCGATATACGAGCTGTTGATCTGTATGCGCGCAATGCAGACAAATGCGGTCATAATGAGCACGTCGTGAACAAGCGCGGTAACAGCGGCAATTCCGGAAAACAGCTCAAAGCGTATCCATATATAGATGAGCATAAAGCCTGCCGCAATCAGCACTGACAGAAACGCATTTCTGATAATATCGCTTGTTGTGGCACCGCCGACGCTTTCAATCTGGCCCGGCACGGCGTTCGGATACGTCTCCTGGAGCGTGTTTGTGATGTCCTCACGCAGCTGCGCGTCGTCCACGTCTTTCGCTTGCTCCTGTATGCGTATAACCGCCTGTGTCTCACCGCTGCGCAGCACCTGCGCCGTGGCTGGATCGATACCGTTGGCCTCCAGCGACGCTTTCACCACATCTATATCAAAAGACTCTTTTATATCAATAGTCAGAATGCTGCCGCCCGTAAAATCAATACCGAGATTCAATCCGCCGAATATAAACCCGACGATGATGGCGACCGCGATGATCGCTGACGAAATGAGTATGCATACCTTTGCTTTGTTCATAAACTGCATGCTACTCACCTCCTTTCGCAGCCGTTTCAGCTGCGCTTTTTCTTATGGTATAAAGCTTGATATTCTTCACATTGAGCGCTATCGCAAGCTTCATCAGCGCTCTTGTGATAACCAGCGCCGTAAACATGGACGTCAATATGCTGATGATCAGCGTGTAGCCAAAGCCCATGACCGTGCCCACGCCGTATATCGCAATAACAATCGCTGCAATAATCGTCGTGATGTTGGAGTCCACGATTGTGCGAAGCGCCTTAGAGAAGCCGGAGTTGAGCGAGGCACGCAATGTTTTACCCGTGGCCAACTCTTCCTTAAACCTCTCAAATATGATGACGTTCGCGTCAACCGCCATACCGACACCGAGTATAATACCCGCAATGCCCGGCAGGGTCAGCTGGATTGACGGAATTGCCGCGAGCAGGAATAAAATAATGAAGCTGTAAACACAAAGCGTGATCACCGCCATCACACCCGGCAGACGGTAATAAATGATCATGAAAATGAACAGCAGACCGATGCCCACCAGTCCCGCGAGCATGCTCTGATTGAGTGCGTCCTCACCGAGCGATGCGCTGATGGTGCGGTTTTCAATTTCTTTGAGCTCCAGCGGCAGTGCGCCCGACTGAATCTGCACCGCAAGGTTCTGCGCTTCTTCGGGTTCAAAATATGTGTTTCCGCCCGAAATAATCGCTGTGCCGCCGTAAATCGGCCCCTCGTCTACAATAGGACTCGATATTGTCTGCCCATCGATGACGATATCAAGCGGATCTCCTGTGCCAAAAGCTTCAGCCGTAATCTCTCCGAAAATCTGCGCACCCTCGGCGTTGAATTTCAGCTGAACAACAGGCTCGCTTCCCTCCGACAAATACATCGCTGTGGCGCTTTCCACCATATCGCCTGTTATCGCGGTGTTGCCGTCAATATCTTTGATCTCAAGCACGGCAGGCGTGAAAATGGCCGCGAATACCGCGTTGGCGTCTTCATCCTTGCTCGGAATCTCAACACGAACCCTGTCGCGCCCTTGAAGCACAACAGTGGCTTCCGTATAACCCTTTTCATCAAGCCTGTCTCTTAGCACACCGATCGTGGTGTCAAGCTTGCTCTGAAACTCGTCTTCGGTCAAATCGCCGCGTTCGGCCTGATAGACCGCGTAGCCGCCGCCTGTTAAATCGAGGCCGAGGCTGACCTGTTGGTAGAGCGGATCCATTTTGTATATGCCGACCTGAAAGCCGGTCATACCGAAATACACCGCAACGCTGAAGATTAAAACGATAATCACCAGCCAAATGATGCTGCGTTTTCTCATATCTTAACCGTTTCCTCCTTGATTGGATGACTACTGTTAATGCTTTGGCTTGTCCTTATTTCCGGCGCTTTTATACGAATAACAAGTGTATCGGCAAAAGCCTTTCAAAGAATCAAGCCATAAACGGTCTTAAAAAAAAGACCGTGACGGAAAAACTCATTTCATTATATACGTGAGCAAAATAATAGTCAACGAAAAGCGTCTATTAAATGAAGGGTATCTACTATAAAAAGCGCTGACCGGTCATATGCTTACCAGTGTCATGGCTGCACAACTTCCTGATCACGTTTTTAGCCGCTTAAATCAAACAGGCTCAGCTGATTGCTTTTAAGCAAGCCTTTCAAGCATCCGTTTTCTTCGAGTTTGGATATCACGGCGCTCGATATCCCCGAACGTTTCTTTAAATCTTCGATTGACAGGAATTCGCCTTGCCCGCGTGCTTTTACGATGCCCTGCGCCGCCGATACCCCCGTGCCGCCGAGCGCGGTAAACGGCAGCCTTAAGCCCTCGTCCTCGATGACGCAATTGGTTGCATCAGATTTGTAAAGGTCGCACGGCAGAAATTCGATGCTGCGTTCATACATCTCAAGCGCCACCTCGAGCACGGTCAGCTGCGACTGTTCCAGCGCTGTCGCCGCCTTGCCCTGCCCCTCGATATGCGCAATGCGCGCCCTTATCGTCTCTCCTGAATGCAGATACGCCGCATCCAGGTTATCGGCACGCACGCTGAAATATGTGGCGTAGAATGCACGCGGATGGTGCACCTTGAAATAGGCAATGCGCAGTGCCATCATGACATAGGCCACGGCGTGCGCGCGCGGGAACATGTAAGCGATTTTTTTACACGAATCGATAAACCAATCGGGCACCTTCGCCTGACGCATATCCGCTTCCCATTCGTCCTTTAAGCCTCTGCCCTTTCTGACCGATTCCATGATGAAAAACGATTCCTTTGCGTCCATGCCCTTTGCCACGAGATAGTTCATGATATCGTCACGCGTACAGATGACCTCGCGCAATGTGGCTGTGCCTGCCTTTATTAAGTCCTGCGCGTTGTTGAGCCACACGTCGGTGCCATGCGAAAGCCCGGAAATACGCACCAGTTCTTCAATGGTGGTGGGCTGGGTTTCCACGAGAATCTGCCGCACAAACTTGGTGCCGAACTCGGGGATGCCGATGCTGCCCACTTCGGTGCCGAGAATCTGCTGCGGCTTTATCCCCAGCGCCTGCGTGGAGGAAAACAGTGAAAGCGTGTCGCTGTCGTTGATGGGCACTTCTTTGGGGTCAATCCCCGTGATATCCTGCAGCATACGAAGCGCCGTCGGATCGTCGTGACCGAGTATATCCAGCTTGACAAGCCGGTCGTGCAGCGAGTTGAAGTTGTAGTGCGTGGTCACGCTGCCTGACGATGCATCGTTCGCGGGATGCTGTATGGGCGTAAACTCATGGATGTCGCGGCTTTTAGGCAGTATGACAAGGCCGCCCGGGTGCTGGCCCGTGGTGCGTTTGGTACCCGACACACCCTTGGTGAGCCGGTCGATTTCGGCCTTACTCACGTTTAAGCCCTTCTCCTGAATATAGTTCTTTACGAAGCCGTAGGCCGTCTGATCCTTGATGCTGCTGATGGTGCCCGCGCGGAACACGTGTTCCTCTCCAAAGAATTCGAGTATAAACTTGTGTGCCTCGGGCTGATAAACGCCCGAAAAATTAAGATCGATATCCGGCACTTTATCCGCATTGATACCGAGGAACGTCGCAAACGGTATTTCGTAACCGTCACGTATATAAGACGCCCCGCACTTAGGGCAGTCCTTGGGCGGCAGGTCCGGCCCGCATGCGTACTTGCTTGTATCCACATCAAAGTCGCTGTGTCGGCAGTTCGGACACACATAATGCGGCGGCAATGCGTTCACCTCGGTGATGCTCGCCATCGTGGCCGCAAGCGACGAGCCCACCGATCCGCGTGAGCCCACAAGATAGCCGTCATCCAGCGAATGCTTCACGAGCTCGTATGCGATATAATACAGCACGCTGTATCCATGATTGATGATGTTGTTAAGCTCAAACTTAAGACGCTTTTCCACAATCTCGGGTACCGGATCGCCGTACTTGGCGCGCGCGTTTTCAAAGCACATGCGTTCCAGCTTTTCGGCGGCATCGGGAATCTCCGGCATCGCGGTGTCGTCTGGCAGCAGCTTTATAGTCTCCACCTGCTCCGCGATGGCGCGTGTGTTGTCGATCACGACTTCGCGCGCTTTCTCTTCGCCCAAATATGAAAACTCAGCAAGCATCTCGTCCGTTGTGCGGAAAAACAGCGGCGCCTGATTGTCAGCGTCAGAGAATTTCTGCCCGTGCATGAGGATGCGGCGGAAATATTCGTCCTGCGGCTCGATAAAATGCCCGTCGCACGTTGCGATAACAGGCTTTTTCAGCTTGTCACCGAGTTTGACGATACGCCGCGTGATATCGCGCACCGCTTCAACGTCTCGAAGGCGTCCCTCGCGCACCATAAAGAAGTTGTTGCCGTCCGGCTGCACCTCAAGGTAATCATAAAACGAGGCGATTTCTTCAATTTCTCCCTCAGACGCAAAGCGCAGCATCGCCTGAATCAGCTCGCCCTGCTCGCACGCAGAACCCACGATCAGCCCCTCGCGATGCTGCATCAGCATTGATTTAGGCATGCGCGGCCGTCTGTAAAAATGGTTGATATGCGAATCGCTGACCAGCTTATAGAGATTGAAAAGACCTTTCTTATCCTTGCAAAGCAATATCACATGATACGCCTTTTTTGTTTTCTCATCCGCAGCGCCGAGCTGTTTTTGCGGCTTGCCATGGTTCTTGATAGCCATCGCCATAATTTTTGCCGTGCACTCCGCATCGTCGAGCGCGCGGTGATTCCGCAGCTTAATGCCAAAATCGGCCGCCAGATTACCAAGGCTGTAAGACTTGTGCCCCGGGAATGTGCGCTTAAAAAGCCCGACCGTATCCAAGCTCATGTTGACAAACCGAATGCCGTTATCTTCGCCATGCTTTCTGATAAAGCTCATGTCAAAGGACGCATTATGCGCGGCAAGCGGTGTATCGCCCGCGTATTCCTTGAACATGGCCAGCGCCTCGCCCATCTTGGGCGCGTCCTTCACCATCTCGTCGGTGATGCCCGTAATGTCCGTGATCTGCTGGCTGATGGGCTGCTCGGGATTCACGAATGTGGAGAATGTGTCCACGATCTCGCCAAAGCGCAGCCGTACCGCGCCAATTTCGGTAATCCCGCAGAATCTTGGATTGAGTCCTGTTGTCTCCAAGTCGAATACCACGTATTCCTCCGCGAATTCCTCGCTGTATGAGCGGCCCACATCGTCAATCATATACGCTTCCATGCCGTATATCACTTTGATACCCAGCTTCTTCGCGGTATCAAAAGCGCGCGGAAACGCCTGCACCACGCCGTGGTCCGTGATCGCCACAGCATCATGTCCGAAAGCGGCGGCGCGTTTAACCACGTCCACCTCGTCCGCGCAGCCGTCAAGCGCACTCATGTTGGTGTGCATGTGCAGCTCCACGCGCTTGATTTCGGCGTTATCCTCGCGGCGCTTGGCCTTGGTTTCCTCTATGCACTTCACAGTGATACACAGCTCGCGCGAAAAGCTGTCGTAAGCCGCCGTCCCTGCAACGCGCAGAGCGGGCGCTTTTTGCATCCGTTCTTTAATATTCTCACATTTGTCACGGCTCACAAATGCCTTGCATGTGACCGTGGATGTCAAATCGGTGACGCTGAAAACGATAATCGACCGTTTGCCGCGCGTCTCGTTCTTGATGTCGAACGACTTAATATCCATCATCTGTCCGCTGACGACGCACGCGCCCGTCAGCTCAGACAATTCCTTGATGGGCATCGGGTCTCCCTGCATATGCTTGCCGTGTATGAGCGGTGTCTCTTTTTCCTGTTTGGGCTCCGCTTTAACGGCTGTCGGCTTGTCCGGTTTCACCGCAGGTTTCTCTGCAGACTTGATAACCGGTACCTTTTTCTCTTTAACGGTTCTTTTTCTTACGGGTACGGGCAGCGCATCCGGTTCACACCGGCCCACAACCACGGCCGCACCCTTGCCAAGACAGCGGGTTAAATAACCCATCAGATAGTCCTTAATTCCCATCGATGAAAAAAGCTCAGGCGCAAAATCGTCCGCAAAATCAACATGCAGCATTTTGTCTTTGAGCTTAATCAGGCAGCGCGACAAAAAAGGGGTGAACGCTTCTCTGTATTCGCCGCACAGGTCTTTAATATGGTTTTCGAAATTGACGGTATCTTCGCTGCTTATGTCGCGGTATTTGAAGCAAACCTCGGCATCCTTATGCACATTTTCTTTGACGAAATTCTCTATGCATAGGCAGGCTTTGGCGGGAAGCAGATTGCTGCAAAAATGTATCTTCAGACGCGCGTTTTTCACATCGTGCTGAACCTTTTCGAACTGCAAGTCATAGCTGTCATCCACACCAACGTTTTTTTTCAGCGCAGCAAAAAAATCTTTGTCCTGATTCACCCATGGCCCCCTTAATCACAAAATCGCTGATTATCAGCGGTTCTAAAAATGTCTGTCGAGATATTGTGTAAATGCATTTAGTATGTCGTCTTCGGCATATGTGCCGATAAGCTCACCCTTGGCAAACAGCGCCGCTTTTCTGTCTCCGCCCGCAATGCCGATATCCGCGTGTTTGGCTTCGCCGGGTCCGTTCACGATACAGCCCATCACCGCCGCGGTCACTGCGCACGATCTTGCGGCGAGAATATCCTGTACGCTTTTGGCAAGCCGAGCGATATCGATCTTTGTTCTCGCACAAGTGGGGCAGCTGATGACCTCGGGGTAGAATGTGCGCACCCCGGCGCTTTGCAGTATGCGCCGTGCGGCTTCAATCTCGCTCACCGGATCTCCCGTGATTGACACGCGCACCGTATCGCCGATGCCATCCAGCAGCAATGCGCCAAGACCCACCGCCGATTTGACGATGGCGCTTTCATATGTGCCCGCTTCGGTGATACCGATATGCAGCGGCGCGTCACACTCTGCGGCAAACGCGCGGTTCGCCTGTACGCATGTGGGCACAGACGATGCTTTTATAGATACCACCACGCGGTCAAAACCCATATCGTATATGCGGCGCACCCAGTCCATGGCGCTTTCAGCCAATGCTTCGGGTGTCGGTCCGCCGTGCTTTTCAATAAGCCGTTTTTCCAAAGACCCTGAGTTCACCCCGACACGCAGCGCAGCGCCTGTCTGTTTGGCTTTTTTTACAACCGTCTCCAGTGCGCCTTCACCGCGCAGATTTCCGGGGTTAATACGCACCTTATCGGCGCCGTTTTCCATTGCAAGCACGGCCAGCCGCGCATCAAAATGCACGTCCGCAATGAGCGGCACGTGCATGTGCTTTTTTATTTCACGAAACGCGTCCGCACATTCCTCACTGTAGAATGCGCACCGGACAGCTTCGCAGCCCGCCTCTTCGAGGCGTTTTATCTGCTCGATTGTCGCCGCCGTGTCCGCCGTGTCCGTATTTGTCATCGATTGTATCAGCACGCTGCGGCCGCCGCCGATGGTGACGCCGCCAAACGCCACGCTTTTGGTTTGTCTTTGCATATCAGCCGCTGAACATCCGTGATATATCTTGATAGGTAATGAGGAAGAATACCACGATGAGCAATGCGAAGCCCACAAGATGGATCGCACCCTCCACGTTGCGCGGCACCGGCTTTTTAAATAGCTTCTCGATGCCGATGAACACCAGCCGTCCGCCGTCCAGCGCAGGCAGCGGCAGCAAATTGAACACCGCCAAACTTACGCTGATCGCCACGCCCAGCCGGAGCACGGTTTCAACGCTGCTGCGAATTGCCTGACCAAGTACAGTTGCAATATATACGATACCTGCCGCATTCTCTGTTCCTCTGCCGGCAAAAAGACCAAACACAGCGAGAATCGTTTCTTTCACGAGCAGGAACATCCACTTGAACGACAGCGCAATGGCTTCACCAATACCGAACGTCACACGCTGCCCGCCGATGCCGATACCTATAACATAGCCGTTTTGCTCTTCGCTGTATTCATAGGGTATATCAAAGCTAAGCATCTGACCGTCGCGCTCAACCGTGATGGGCATACTGACGTTATCGGAAGCCCGTTTAGCGGAATCGATTTCCATCGTAAAATCCATCTCCACGCCGTTCATTTCACGAATGACATCGCCCGCCTGTAAACCTGCGGCCTGTGCCGGGCTGCCTTCGTAAACTTCACCGACCATTGGTGCATAATCGCCAAAAGCGCAAAGTGTGACGACAACAAGCAAAAAAGCAAAGATGATATTGAACATCGGCCCCGCAAAAATCGTGAGCGCGCGGCGTCCGGCGGGCTGCATGTTAAACGCATCCCGGTCATTGATTTCCTCATCCTCGCCATAAAACTTCGTATATCCGCCTAAAAAGATCCAGCGAATGGAATATAAAATATCGTTTTTGACCCACTGCTTGATCTTGGGGCCAAACCCAACTGAAAATTCAACTACTTTGATTTTGCACGCGCGGCCTATGCTGAAATGGCCCAGCTCATGCACCATGATGATGATGCCGAGCACCAGCATCGCGCCGACAATGCTCAATACAGTCGCTATGATATCCAAGCTGTTTTTCTCCCTTTTTTTATCATTATATCATAACTGCCGTCACAAAATACGTAACATTTTTTTAAATGTTGTGGTAAACATAGTCCTTCACTTCTTTGTCTGTCGTATAAATCTCAATCAGCGTGTTCGCCTTTAAGTCAGAAAACTTGTTCATTGCAAACGCCACGCTCTTTTCAATGTCACCAAAAGCAATCTTTTTCTCAAGGAACAGCTCCACCGCGGCTTCATTTGCTGCGTTCATGATGATGGGCATCGCACCGCCCGCACGAATCGCGTTCTGCGCATGCTTAAGACACGGAAATTTATCGGTATCCGGCACATCAAACGTCAGCGTTTTGAGCTGTGTAAAGTCAAGATGCCCCACCACGCTATTAAGCCGCTCGGGATGGCCGAACGCATACTGGATGGGCTGGCGCATATCCGTGGGCCCCAGCTGCGCAATAACCGCGCCGTCGTTGTATTCTATCATTGAATGAATGATGCTTTGTCTGTGAACCACCACATCAATCTTATCGGGGGGTACATCAAAAAGCCAGCGCGCTTCGATAATCTCAAGGCCCTTATTCATATATGTGGCGCAGTCCACCGTGATTTTTTTGCCCATGCGCCAGTTGGGATGACACAGCGCCTGCTCCACCGTCGCTTTTTGAATGGATTCTTTATCCCAGTCGAAGAAAGGCCCGCCCGATGCCGTCAGTATAATACGTCGCAGGCCGGTCGTGTCCACGCCATTGAGGCACTGATAGATTGCGCAAAGCTCGCTGTCCACCGGGAACAACTCGGATTTGGACGTCTTTTGCTTCTGTTTCACGATATGACCGCCGCATACAAGCGATTCCTTGTTGGCCAGCGCCACATCGATACCGCGATCCAGACATTCGATCAGCGGCGGCAGGCCCGCAATGCCCACCACGGCAATCAGCACAATGTCGGGGTTGCCCGCCGTGCATGATTCAACGAGGCCCTGTATGCCAAACCCCGCTTTCATGCCCTTGGGTACCTTTTTCTCAAATTCCAAGTCGCCGTTGCAGCCTGTCAGCCCCACATAACATGCGCCAAGCCTTTTGGCCGTTTCCAGTAGCTCGTCGCTGCTTCTGTGCGCCGTGAGCGCCGTGACTTTAAATCTGTCGGGGAATTTTTCTATGATGTCAAGCGCTTGCCGCCCCACCGATCCTGTTGCGCCCAATATTGCAATCTTTTTCATTAATACGTCCTTTTTATGCCACTAATACAAAATAAAAAGCGAATACGGCCGGACTGATAAACAGCACACTGTCCAGCCTGTCCATTGCGCCGCCGTGTTCACCCATAATATACCCATAATCCTTGATGCCAAGTCGTCTTTTGACAAGCGAAGCCGCAAGATCGCCGATTTGCGTCATCACAGAAAGTATCAGTCCAAGCAGCACATACCAAAACGGATTCATGGCGATACCGGCATAGCCCTGCAGCGTTGCGCCCAGCACCACAACCGCGCATGTCCCAAACACGAGGCCGCCAATGGCGCCCTCCACCGTTTTATTGGGACTGACCTTGGGAATCAGTTTGTGCTTTCCGAAAAGCCTGCCGGAGAAGTAAGCAAAGCTGTCGGTGATGATGGCTGCGCCAAACGCGATAACCGCCAAAAAGCGCGAAATCGGTGCATTCTCAATGCAGAAAATGGCGAGCATAAACGCAAAAAACAACCCCGGATAAAGCATAGGCATCACGGTAATCAGACCGTCCATCGCATCGCGTCCGGAAAGCACCAGCATGGTGAATACCGCCATAATGCCTAGCGCAGTCAGAATCGCAATGCCTGCGAGTCCTCCCAGGAAATAATAGACGGGAAAAAGCAGTATTGAATAAGCATACCCCAAAGCCTTCATCGGGCGGCCGACCGTCGATACGGCGCCCATCATTTCATGCATGCAAAGCACCGCTACCGCTGCGATCACCAGCCGTGCATAAAGCCCGTGAAAATAGACCGCAGTTAGCAGCAAAGCCAGTGCCGGTATTGCGTATAAAATCCGTTTTGCCAATCAACTTCCTCCAAGGCCGCCGAAACGGCGGTCGCGTGATGCGAAGCAGTCAAGCGCCTTGGCGTACTCCGCTTCGTCGAAATCAGGCCAAAGCGTGTCTGTAAAATAGAACTCAGCGTAAGCGAGTTGAAACAGCAAAAAGTTGCTGATGCGCATTTCACCGCTGGTGCGTATAAGCAGATCCGGATCAGGCTCACCTGCCGTGCTCAGATACGATGAAATGCACGCTTCGTCGATGTCATCGGGGCTTTTGCCATCGCGCACAATACGCTTCACCGCATCAATAACCTCTTGGCGCGCACCGTAGTTAATCGCCATATTGACAGTCAGCCCCGTATTGTTTTTGGTGGTTTGCACCGCACGGTCAATTTCCGTAATTACGTCGGGCGGCAGCTTGGATAAATCGCCGAGCGTCCTGATGCGCACGTTCTTTTCGTGCAGCTCCGCAAGCTCTTTGGAAAGATATTCGAGCAGCAGCTTCATCAGCGTACCCACCTCATCAGCAGGCCGTTTCCAATTCTCCGTCGAAAACGCAAAAAGCGTCAGATACGGAATGCCGATATCCGAGCTCATACGTATAATAGTGCGCACCCTCTCTACACCGGCTCTGTGTCCGGCGCTGCGGGGCAGCGCTCTTTTTTTTGCCCAGCGGCCGTTTCCGTCCATAATCACGGCCACATGCTGTGGCAGCCGCTCTTTATCCACACGGCTGTAAACATCCGTATGCCGGCGGCCAAATATGATATCCGCGATAACGCCCAATTGATACTCCTAACCGACCTGCGTTTTAAAGTGCGATACCGTAATCTCTGCACAATGATCGCCAAGCTCACGCTGCCGTATCACTCTTGTGGCGTCAGCATCCTCGATACCGCGCTTTGACACATACTCAACACAACTGACAGAAAACCCATTGGCACTCAGCAGTTCTTTTGCCTTCGCTGCGTCTATGCCAATCACAGAAGGCATCATACCTCCATGATCTCGGCTTCTTTTTCTTTAACCATATCGTCAATGGTCTTGGTAAAGTCGTTTGTGTATTCCTGCACTTCGTCTTCCAGGACTTTGAAATCGTCCTCGGTGATTTCGCTTGCTTTTTTCGCCTTTTTAAATGTCTCGTTGGCGTCGCGACGGATGGAGCGAATCGCAATCTTTGCTTCCTCGCCTTTTTTATGGATTGTCTTTGCAATATCGCGGCGTCTTTCTTCGGTGAGCTCCGGTACAACCAGACGGATCACCTTGCCGTCGTTGGCAGGATTAATGCCAAGCTCGGATTTCATGATAGCCTTTTCAACCTCGGGTATCATTTTGGTATCCCAAAGTGATACCACCAGCATGCGGGGCTCGGGTGCCGAAATGTTGCCAATCTGATTGAGCGGCGTGGGGGTACCGTAGTAGTCGACCATGATGCCGTCAAGAAGCTGAGGGTTTGCTCTGCCGGCGCGTATATGCGTCAGGTCTTTTTTGAAAACAGAAATTGTTTTCTCCATTTTGGCCTTTGCAGTGTCCAATGCTTCATGTTTGATATGCATTTTCTAACCTCCCGAATTTATTTTTAAGGTTTAGAGTTGATCCGTGTGCCGATGTTCTCTCCCGACACAACACGTTTGATTCCGTTCGGCGTATCAAGGCCAAAGCACACGATAGGAATGCTGTTGTCCATACACAGCGACACGGCAGTGGTGTCCATAACAGTGAGGCCCTGATTAATCACATCGATATAGCTGATAAAATCATACTTTTTGGCATCTTTATTGACCTTGGGATCGCTGTTGTAGACGCCGTCCACATTCTTCGCGAGCAGAATAAGCTCCGCCTCGATTTCGGCCGCTCTCAATGCCGCTGCCGTATCCGTTGAAAAATAGGGGTTGCCTGTTCCGCAGGCGAATATCACCACACGCCCTTTTTCAAGGTGTCTCATCGCTCTCCGGCGAATGTACGGCTCTGCAATCTGACGCATTTCGATAGCGGTCAAAACCCGGGTCTGCATCCCCTTGCTCTCAAGCGCGTCCTGCATGGCAAGCGCATTGATAACCGTGGCGAGCATGCCCATATGGTCGGCCGTGGTTCTGTCCATTCCGACACCGCTGCGCCCGCGCCATATATTGCCGCCGCCCACAATGATGCCGATCTCTACTCCCATCTTAGCCACTTCGATCACCTGATCTGCCACGAGACTGATGACGTCGAAATCAAAACCTGTCTTATCGTTACCGGCAAGCGCCTCGCCGCTGATCTTTAGAATGATCCGTTTGTACTTGGGCATAAGCCTTCTCCTTTTTGTTTGATACAAAAACCCGAAGTTTTCGGATGCCATATCGGCCTTAAAACGCGCCTTTTTAGGCCTTGCTAAAAAAGGGAGAGCTCATGTACCGGCTCTCCCCTTAAGCTCTTTTTATAAATTCGCCTGTTTCATGACCTCATCGACAAAATCGTCTTTTCTTTTTTCGAGCCCTTCGCCCATCTCATAGCGGACGAATCGCCGGATAGAAATCTTTTCGCCGATTTCAGCAATCTTCTCGTTAACAACATCTTTAACGGCCTTGTCTTGGTCCTTCACAAACGGCTGTTCAAGCAGACACACTTCCTTAAAGTATTTCTGAATGCGTCCTTCAACCATCTTCTCGACGATCTTCTCAGGCTTGCCTTCGCTTAGCGCCTGTGCACGCAATATCTCTTTTTCACCTGCAATCACGCTCTCCGGCACCTCGCTCGAATCCACATAAAGCGGATTGGACGCCGCGATTTGCATTGCCACATCTCTGACGAATGTCTTAAACTTATCTGTTTTGGCCACAAAGTCGGTTTCACAGTTAACTTCTACCAATACGCCGATCTTTCCGCCAAGGTGTATATAGCTGTCGACAACGCCTTCAGCCGCGATACGGCCGGCCTTCTTCGCCGCAGACGCAAGACCCTTTTCGCGCAGAAGCTTGATCGCCTCTTCCATATCACCGTTTGCATCAACCAGCGCGTTCTTGCAGTCCATCATGCCTGCGCCGGTCTTCTCCCTTAAGCTCTTCACATCACTTGCTTGAATCATATCTTAACACACTCCTTGTTAATCTCTCGCTTTATGACTCCATGTTTTTCGCATCCGTGTTTTCGCCGGCTTCTGCGCTTTGTGCAGCGTCTGCTCCGGCTGTCGGATCCTCAAGCTGTTCGCCCTGTTTGGCTTCCAGACAGGCATCCGCCATTTTGGAAGACAGCAGCTTGACCGCGCGAATCGCATCGTCGTTGCCGGGGATAACATAATCGATCTCATCGGGATCGCAGTTTGTATCCACAATACCCACCAGCGGAATACCGAGCGTTCTTGCTTCGGCGATCGCTATACGTTCTTTGCGCGGGTCAACAATAAAGATCACACCGGGAAGCTCCTTCATATCTCGGATACCGCCGAGATTCTTCTGAAGCTTTTCATGCTCGTGACGAAGCTTAATCACTTCCTTCTTGGGCAGCAGCGCGAATTCGCCGTCCGCTTCCATTTTTTCGATCTTCTCCAGCCTCTTCACACGGCTGCGGATCGTTTTAAAGTTGGTCAGCATGCCGCCGAGCCATCTTTGGCTCACATAGAACATGCCGCAGCGTCTGGCTTCGTTTTCAATAGATTCCTGTGCCTGTTTCTTGGTTCCCACAAAAAGAACGGTCTTTCCTTCCATGACCGAATCGCGCACAAAAAAATACGCCTGCTCAACCATCTTCACCGTCTTCTGCAGATCGATGATATAGATGCCGTTGCGCTCTGTGAAGATGTACTTCTTCATCTTGGGGTTCCAGCGTCTTGTTTGGTGCCCGAAATGAACACCTGCTTCTAAAAGCTGTTTCATTGAAATGACTGACATAGTTTCCTCCTCGTTTTTATCCTCCCATCGCGTCGCTTTTCTGCATAACCCATTTTCTGGGCACGAATGCAAAAATCGGCGGTGGTGTGACATACATTTGAGATTATAGCATAGGGTTTTTTAATAATCAACTGATTTATTCGCATAAAACGCCCCGCTTTTTTGCCGGGCACTGCCGTTTAAATGACCTGATGCATTCGATATGAAAACGCTCCGCATCAGCAAAAAGGATGCGGAGCGAACAGTCACGTTTACAGCAAAACCATATCAGCTTTCGGTTTCTTCAATCGGCTCTTTCTTCAATCGGCGCATAGAAAGCACTTCGTTAGACACCACAAGCAGGCTGCCCACGATCAGCATTAAATAATAGGTGAAAGACCGCCAGATTAACATCGCAAGGTAAGTGGATCCGCCGAAAAACGGGCTGAAGAACAGATAAAATCCGCCTTCCGCCGCACCGCTGCCGCCCGGTGTCGGAACAAACGACACGGCAAGGTACAGAAACGATTGCATTGTGAATATATCCAGCAGATTATACTCGCGGTTTCCAAACGCCAGATAGACAAAGTACGGAATAATGAAGAAAAACATCAGGTTGACAAGTGAAATGAGAAACGATCCGACGGCGCGCAGCTTATAGCGCGAAATGTATGAAGCCGCTGTGTGGTAGTCGTCGATTGTCTTCTCAAAATTTGCAAGCGTCTTTTCCTTGTCTTGAACAACCTTAACGCGAGAAAATACACGTATCAGCCAGCAGCCGATTCTCAAAACGAGCTTTTTGTTGACGATCGTCAATATGATAAAAAACACAGCTGCGAGGTTGACTGCGAAGCCTAAAGTCGCCAGCCAAAACACTTGATTAAAGTTTGTATAGTAATACACGCCGCGGAACAGCATGGCCATCACATAAATTGTGCATAATGACAGTTCGTATATCACAAACTTAATGCATACGATACAGGTGGCTGTGCCGACAGGCATCTTACTGCGTTTCATATAAACAACCTGCATGGGCTGACCGCCCGATGCCAAGGGTGTGACCGCGCCGTAATACAAACCAATAAGGCCGATTTTAATGGATCGTGCCAATGGTTCTCTCTTATACATATAAGCCGTGATGTCATGCAGCAATAACCCATCCGTCAGCCAATAAAGCAGCAACGCACCCAGGCATGCCAACAGCCACCAGATCGAGAAGCTCTTGAAAGCCTCAGCAATGTCGTTCACATCCGTGAAAATACCGATTAATACGATGGCAACGATTGTTACGCCAATGTATATAAGACTAAATAATGGAGTCTTCTTCTTCTTTGCCATTGACCCTCCACATAAAAAAATATGCTAGCATCATATCAGAAAAATAACTTCAATTCAAGCCGAATGCCGACAATTATTTCCATAATCTTTCATGTCATCGGCTTCAGCTTTGTAGCGGCAAACCGCGAACTGCGCGGTTTATTCGGCACGCATGGCAAGTCTGCTCTTTTTTACATCAATCAAATAGAGATATCTTTCATATGCCACTTTGACAGCATCGTCCCATGAACGGTAGATCGTCTGCCGCGCCGTGTCGCCCACACGCTTGGCCATCTCAGGCTCATGAATGATTTGGCGCACAGTATCAGCCAAGGACGCTGCCTTGTTTTCAATTAAAAAGCCGTTTTGTTCTGTGATCCCCTGCGACGTGCTCGCCCCTTTTACAAACACTGTGGGGCACCCGCAGGCCGCTGCCTCTCGCGGTACAAGTGAAGATGTATCATATAGCGATGGAAAAAGCATCGCACTGCTGCGAAGATAGATTTTTGCGACAGTGTCTCTGTCGTAAATCCTTCCGGTGAATGTCACCGAGTCGGCCAGATTCAGGTCAGTCACCATTTGCTCCATATCGGCACGTTTCGCGCCGTCTCCCACAAACAGCATATGGAAGCGTTCGCCGTCAGCCTTTAATTTGCCCAGCGCTTCAATCACCATCTTCAAATTCTTTTGCCAAATATGCTGTCCGATATACATGAAAAGCGGCACTTCTGATTTGAGACCGAACCGTTTGTTGACCTCGGTCAGCACTTCCTGCGTGGGGTACTTGGGTTCGATATCGCATCCGTTCTCCATGACATGCACATCACCGCGGTAACCATATTCACGAAGCGTCTCCAAAGACGCCTCGTTGACAATCCATACTTCGTCCGCAGATTCATAAAAACCCGCAATCTTGAGCAATATATTATCCACGATTTTATCGGATTTAATTGCAGCTTTGAAATCATCCTTAAACTTGGAATGGAATGTCGCCACAAACGGTATGTCGCGCTTTTTGGCAATGCTGCGCGCTGCGAGACCGGAACTGAACGGACAATGCGCATGCACAATATCAAACGGTATTTTTTTTAAACCCATCCAAAACGATGTGGACATCTGCGGCATACCGACACGATATTCATTACGCGTCGGCACCTTAATCGATCCAAAACGGTGAACATCAAAATCATAATCGTCATGTGCATCGGGGTGTTTTGGCGTCACCACGGAGCACGTATTATAACCATCGTTAAGACAGCGGGCGTAGTTGAGAACCACATTTGCCACACCATCAACGATGGGAGGAAATGATTCATTAAACTGCCCGATTGTTAATTTCATTAAAAAAAGCCTCCTCTTTTCGCTGCCTGTTTTTTACTCTTGGCAACGGCGAGCCCACACCATTATAGCAAACCCTGTAAATATTTCAATTGCAAGAATGTTAAGCTTCTGAGAACACTGTTCCCCCGTGACCAAATATAACTGATCATATCAAAGCGTATCAGCGCAGTTTGAGCCTGTCATTGGCAATTTCCACGATATCGGCAATGAATTCACCGATCACAGGCAGGTTGTTAAGAAATGATTGCTGAAGCAAGTAGATAACCAGTGCGCCAAGCAGCGTAAATCCCACGGCAATACCGAATCCTCTCGCAAGTCCGCCGAGAAAGTTCACCCATACCATGCGTCTTGTGTTATTCAGATGCTTTAAATATTCGGCCAGTTTAAGCTTCTCAAGCATTAGCGAGAGCTCGTTAAGACGCCTCCCAAGACCGCACATTGCTTTTCTTCTGCGCATTATTTATCCCCTTCATGGTTAGTGTGGATAAATCACGCAGAATCATACATAATTTGTTGCTTAAAAAAATGACGGTATAAACAGGGTATAAAAAAACAGCCTCTTAGTAAAACGCCAAAGCTGTTTTTTTTACGTCTATTCAATAATTTCGTCAATCAGCGACTTGAGCTCATCTTTGCCCTTTGGATCCTTAAAAACCACATCATTATCTTCCGTCTTACCGTCGCTTTCATACAGCCATGAGTAATCGCTGTATTTTTGCTGGGCTGTTATTACTTCGTCGCTGTCCCCTGCGCTTCCCGCCGGTTGATCGCCGTCTTCTATATCGCTGAGCATCTTGTTGATCTCAAAGAGCTCCATGTATCCCGATTTATCGTCGGCTTTATCCGTCTCGCCTTGCTCGCCGCTTTCACCGTCAGTCGGAACATCACCGTCATCATTCGGCTCTTCGTTGGGCTTATCATCCAGCTCTTCGTTCGGCTCTTCGGAAACGGGCGGCTCGTCCTCTTTCTCCGAAATACCCATCTCTTCAAGGCTGTGCGCAATTTCTTTATCGATCTTTTCCAGCGCATCAATGTTGATGCCGCCAAGAGGCATAAAATCTTGGCCGAAATAGCTTTTGTATGTCTTTTCGAAATAAGCTGCCTGCGCGTTGACCATGTTTGCAAAATTCGTTGCAAACCCTTGCGCACAGCCTTTCAGCTCTTCGATCTTGCTCTTTGCTTCATCTAGCTCACGGAGCGTCTGCTCCGCCCTTTGTTTGGCCGTGGCTTCCGCGCTGCTGATGACCACTTCTGCTTTTCGTTTGGCTTCATTGATCATGCGCTCCGATGTCTTTTGCGCGCTAACCAGCGTATTCATAATGGTTTCTTCCGTATGCTTAACCTTGCCCACATGCTCTTTGGCTTCGGCAAGCTCAGCTTTTAAGGAAGCGACTTCATTTTGTAACAGTTTAAACTCATCGATAATCTGATCTAAAAATTTATCGACTTCGTCTTCGTCATACCCCTTAAAGGACCTTTTAAACGTTTTTTCCAGTATATCCTTAACGGTTAAAGGCACGCAGATTTCCCCTTTCCATCAAATTCGCAGGCTTCAAATTTAATATATCCACTAAACCCGCGTCTATACGCGACATGCCACAAGGCTTCTTGCGGCATGTCGTCATCGTTTTTTATAAATATCAGTCAAATCTTTTAAAGCCTTCACGGCTGGTGCGTTCATCTACACTTTGCGAGACATCCACATTAGACGGTGCCACCACAAAAATGCTCCTTGCGACCTTTTTAATGTCGCCGTTTAACGAATAAACCGCGCCGCCGACAAAATCCAATATCCGTTGGCCAAGCTCCACATCCAGATCATCCAAATTCATGATCACCGGTTTTCTGGCCTTTAAATTATCGATGATGCATTCGGCTTCCTCATAGCTGCTGGGTTGAAATACCAGCATGCGCATCTTTGCTGCCGAACTTGGAAGGCCCACCACTTTGGGCTGCTTTCTTCTGGAGAAACGCTGTTCCTCCTCCGGCTCTTCTAATTCATCTTCGAAGAAGCCCTCTTCGTCGTCCATCATCTCTTCACCTTCAAATTCTTCCTCTTCAAGACCTACCGCGTCTAAAATACGGTTAAAGAAACCTCTCGCCATGATATTGTAACCCCCTGAAAATTTTTAATTTGACCTCGCTCCAAACACGGCCGTTCCAATCCTGACCACATTTGAGCCTTCTTCAATCGCAGCTTCAAAATCGTCCGACATACCCATGGAAAGGTATTCAAATTCGGGATACTCCGCCTTGCAGCGGTCGAAGAGCTTGCGCATTTTCTCAAAGTACGGTCTGTTGTCATCCGCTTGAAAGGCCGCGGGCGGAATCGCCATCAGTCCTTTTAAGCGGATCCTCCTCATCACAGACACGTCTTGTAAGAAGCGCTGCAGATCCTCTTCAAATATGCCCGACTTGGTCGGTTCTTTTCCGATATTCAGCTGCACAAGCGCAGAGAGCTGCGTGCCTTTTTTTTCGCACTGTCTTTGAATCTCCCGCGCCAGAGAAAGCCTGTCCAGCGAATGCAGCAAGCATACCCCATCAAAGATATACTTTACCTTATTACTTTGCAGCGGCCCGATGATATGCCAGTTTAATGTATCGTCAAGCACCTCACGTTTCTTCAGATACTCCTGAACATAATTTTCGCCAAAATCCCGCATGCCGGCTTTTACAGCCTGTTCAACGGCATCGGCGTCCACCGTTTTGCTGACCGCCACGATTGTAATATCGCTTTTGCTTCTCCCGGTCTTTTTTGCGCTGGCATCAACCCTTTCTTCGATTATTGCGATGTTCTTCGCGATATCTGTCATTGATGACTCCAATAAACTATCTTTTTATAAGCTGTCCTATTTCCAGTGTTGCTTCACCCTGGTAAGTCTGGACAAGCACCGTGTCGCCCTTGTCCGCTATCACCAGTACAGGTACATAATCTCCCTCGGCTGTTTCCACATAGTCAACTTTGTCCACTGTCTTGACGCAGCTTTTAGGAATGCTCAGGCTCTCCTGTATACCGTAAAGCCGTGCAGATACGCGCCGTTCACCCAGCAAGGGACCAATATTATCCTGTATCATTATAGTATACACGTATCCTGCGTTTTGATCAAGCTCTGATACATCATAGACAAGACCGGTATACTGTGTATCGAGATAATCCTCAAATATGATGGAAAAGCTGTTGCCAAGATGCATCTCCGGGATCTTCTTGTCCGCAAGCAGCACCACATACCATTCGTTACCGTTCGCCACGCGATAAAGCGGTGCATACGCCTTATCCTTCTCGGGTATCTCCACAGTCTTTCCTTCAAACACCTCTTCGAGCGCTTCTCTTGTGAAACCGCCGATGTTCTGCTTGTTCATCAGCGCTTCGCAGCCGTCGAAGTAAAAACTCACGATACCGCTTTCATTGGCGGCCAGCTCGCTGCGCCACTTGGCAAAACGCGTGAGCAGCTCGGATTCCTGTGTATAGTAATCCCGAAGCTGGTCGTCGGGCATTGTGTTTTCCTTTAAGTATGCCATGCGCTCATCAAGAAGCGCTTCCATATCACGTTCAAGCGACAGCAGCACTGAGAAGTTGTTGTCAAATATCGCCTGCTGTATCTCTGTGGCTTTGGCATCAATACGATTGTTGATGTCAATCAGAGAATTGTCGATCACACCGGCGCGGACAACTTCCGTCTGATACTGCATAATCGTCTTTTGCAGCTCCAGCAGCTTTGAGAGCGTTTCGTCGTTGTAGCCCCATTCGTACACCTCAACGATGGGGTCCCCCACGTTGACTGATTGCCCTTCCACTGCAATATAATTCGTCTTGCCGTAATTCTTTGCTTCGTAGACAACCTCGTCACGCACAATCAGCATGTCGTAGCTGTTGTCAAACTCTGCACTGGACCATTCAACAGCCACCGTATGCGGCGACCCCAGCAACAGCACAAGTATCACCGCGATGACCACCACTGTTGCGCCCAGTACAAAATAAAACTTTGTTCTCGGTCTTCGCCTGACTGCCATTCAATCCCCTTCCAAGGTGCTTTCTCTTAATAGTTCTCCGCAGCCAAATAAAATCCTTTGTATATGAATATAGAAAAAACACGAATCCTTCCGCAATGCGGAAAGAAAATGTCATAACGCTATTTTCACCTCAACGCTGTTGCCCATGCTGTTATAGTGAATCTCCTGACACAACGCATTGACCAGCATAAGCCCCCGTCCGCGTTCCTTGAGCAGTGCGTTTTTATCGACGCTTATGTTTGCACACACTTTTTCATATTCAAAACCACCGCCGCCGTCTTTGACGCCTATGGTCAGCACACCATTTTTAATCTCTGCTTTAAATATGACCGGTGCCTTTTTTGTGGGCGTCGCATGTTCAAAACAGTTGACCAAAAGCTCTTTGATTACGAGCGAAATATTAAATCTGCACTCGTCAGTGAGCGGATTTATTCTTTCTACACCGCTGAGTACACCGTCGACTACTTTTTTTATGTCATCTATAGAGGTAAGCACATACCGGCTTGCATAATTCATATAAAGACACCAAGAAGCACAAAGTATTGTGAGCAGCCCCATCCTGCGCGCACCGTGCTTCCTAAATCTATATACCCCTTCGCAGAGCCATCTAAACCTATTTTTCGTAGAAATTTCTAAACTTGACGAGTATTCTGCGTTCAATACGCGAAATGTACATTTGCGAGACGCCCAGCATGGCGGCCACTTCCCGCTGACTTAAGTCATGTTCGTACCGCTGCTGAATCACTTTCTTTTCAATATCGTTCAAATGCTCAAAACAGTAGGCCAGAAAGTCGCGGTCTTCGATTTTCTCATAGGCGTTGTCCATACTGCCAACGAGTTTGATAAACTTTGTATCCTCATTGAGCGCAATGTAATTATCAAGGGAGGCCGCGTATCCGGCAGATTGTGCTTCCATGAGCTCTAATACCCGCTCTACGCTGAGCCTTAAATATTCCGCTATCTGTTCGGGGGTCGCGCTGTGCCCGAATTTTGCGCTAAGCAGGCTTTTTGCATCGTCAAGCTTTCTGATCATCTCGCTTTCCCGGCGCGAAATGCGGATCATGCGTGTTTTATCCCGAAAATAGTTCTTGATCTCTCCGACAAGCGTCGGCGTTGCAAAACTCGCAAATTTCACACCGCGGTCACTCTCATATCGATCAAGCGCCTTAACCAAAGCAAGCGAAGCCACTTGAAAAAGGTCGTCAAACTCTACGCCTCTGCCCACGAATTTCTTTGCCACGATCTCCGCGATATACAGGTATTTCTCCAGTATGTAGTTTCTCAGCGATTCATCCCGGCTTTTTTCGTAACGCTCGAAAAGCGCCTTTTCGCCTAAATCTGACCACCGCTCACTCATAATTTCCCCAATAAAATAATTACAATGATTTTGTTAACCGAACACCATGGATCACGCCGCCGTCATCTTTTATCTCGCATGTATCAACGAGCGCATCCAGCAGATATTGGCTCATGCTGTCGGATTCGTCTGAACCGGCCTCATCCGCTGCAAAATCCGATCCCTCAAAATTCATAACCAGCCCATCGACAACCGCCAGACTGATATCAATCTGCCGCGGGCTGCCCGCAAGCAAAGAAGTACACGCTTCGGCACTTGCCACCTTTAAATCCTCAATATCTTCAATATCAAACCCCACACGCTGGGCCACTGCCGACACTGCAAGCCTCACAGCGAGTATATAGTCGGGCCGGGCGGGGATCTGCAGACGTATCACGTCCCCGTTCACGTTTCATCCACCTCTATAAGAAAGATTTTATCAAGCCCCGTTAGTGTGAATATTTTGGCGATATAAGGCTTTATTTTGATAATGCTGATCTGCTTTTTTGCCTCTTTGACCTTTTTGAGCGCGCTTACCAGCACACCGAGCCCTGTCGAATCGATATACTTGAGACTGGTACAGTCAAGCACAATATCCGCTTTTTTCTCATCGATCAACGCATGCAGTTCAGATTTGAGACTTTCCGCGTTGTAAATATCGACCTCACCGTAAAGACGCACATCCCACCTATTAAGGCTCTCATCATAATTCGCATCCAAGAGCATCAGTCAACCCTCCCTTCCATATCTCAAAGTGTCTTCCAAGTGCCGTCCGCAGCCGATTCAGACACTTTCTCCAGTATATACTGGTTATATATACCGTCCTCGACAGACGGATTGCAGTCTTTGCCGCTGTGCACAGACTCAAAAAACGAGTACATACTATGCACATGCGCTCTTACCCAGCCTATCGCCGACTTCGGCGATGGCACGGTGCCGCCCGGCGGTTCAAAACGCTGATACGACTCAATCAGCTTCACGCCCTTTTCTCCGCCGTAAGGGCCGCCTTTATCGGAGTTGTCATAAAACTCAAGGTGGTTCGGGCTTTCCGTAGAAAACCGCATGGCACCCTTGTCTCCGAAAATCCGAATCTCCAGCTCATCGTTGGTGCCCGTGGCCAGCTTAGACGCGATGATCGTTCCAAACGCGCCGCTTTGCATCTCCGCCGTGATATAGACCGCGTCGTCCACGTCCACTCGCTTCACTGCAGAGCCGTCGCGCCGAGACTGAATCGCTGTCTGCATCGCCGCGTTCACACGCGCATAGGGGCCGCCGAGATATGATACAATATCAATCACATGCGAACCCATATCAAAAAGCGTACCGCCGCCCGCTATTTCCTTAGAAAAACGCCAGTTAAACGGCTTGTCCGCATCGATGTTGGTCGAATGGTAGTACTTGGCTTCAAAGCTGTACACGCGCCCGACCCGCCCTTCTTCCATGAGCTGCTTGGCACGCACCACCGCAGGAAAGAACCGGTTATGGAACACAACCTGAGCTTTGACACCTGGCTTTTGAGCCGCTTTACCGATCTCCAACGCACCGGCATGAGTTAAGCACAGCGGCTTTTCACAGTAAAGATGTTTGCCCGCCTCCAGCGTTTTGATCGCGTATTCCTCATGCTGATGATTCGGCAGACAGATGCAAATTGCGTCAACATCACTGCGAGAAATCAGCTCTTCGGGCGTTTTTGCCGCGAATTCAAACCCAAGGTTATCCACTGCGTTCAAAGCCTTTTCGTACGTGCGGTTGTAAACGCCGCCCAATACCACCTTAAACGGCAGATCATAGTAATGCGGCAGCGCGCTTAATGCATAAGCGTGAACTTTACCGATGCCGCCGAGTCCCAATAGCCCGACTTTGTATGCCTTCAATTCGTCACTCCTCAAGTTGTGGCTTTATTCTTTCACTCAGCCAGGCGATGATATCCTCATACACCTGCTGCTTTTGCTTCTCATTCAGTATCTCATGGCGCATACCTTCATATATCTTGAACTGAAAATCGGCAACGCCCGCATTTTTGAAATCCTGCACGTCCTGTTTAACGGCCTTTAAACCGCTGCCGCCCATGCTATCGAACTCGCCCGCGCCGATAAACAGCGGCAGGTCTTTGGGGTAACGTTCGAACGTTTGTTTGGCGGCCGCCATGCCCGTTCCGCCCAGCAGCTCATATATGAACGCTGCGGTGGATAAGTTGCCGCAATACGGGTCCTTTGCATATGTCCTCACAACTTCCTCGTCCGAACAGATAAACTCACTACCCGTTTCGCCTTTAAACGGCTTGTTCAGCGTGCCGAATACGAGATTATGCAAAAAAGGCGATCGATGCCGCCGTCCGCGCAGCATCATGGAAACGCGCGCCATGCTGCGCACCAGCGCGATCAGGGGCGGGCTCACTCGCCCTGTGCCGGTGAGTATCAAACCGGCAAGTTCCGTGCCGTAGCGTGACGCATAGACACGTGACATCAGCGAACCCATACTGTGTCCCAAAAGAAACACGGGTAAACCTGGGTTCTCTTTACGTATGTGCTGCGTGAGCACATGTAAATCGTCCACAGCGGCACTGAATCCGCCGTCGCTGTCACCAAAAAACGCGACATTGTCAGGCGTTCCCGCCGTGCGTCCGTGACCCCTGTGATCGTGCGCATAAACCACGAATCCATTCGCACAGAGTGCATTGGCGAAATCATCGTACCGCATGGCGTGTTCAATTGCGCCGTGTGCAATTTGCACCGCCGCTTTGGGCGCATCCGCATCCCACCTGTACCCATGGATCACTGTCCCGTCGGACGATTGAAGACTCAATTCATGTGGTTTCATAGGCTACCCCCCGCCAATCATATCATCTTCGAAAAATTTTGTAAATACCGTGAAGTGCGTGATATAATACACAAAAAGAGTAAAAGGAGCGTAATTATGCACGACTATATCGAAGCAGTGCAGGACAGGCCCATCATCGCCGCTGTACAAAACAAAACATCGCTTGAGCGTGCTCTTGACCTCCGTGTTCCCACCATATTTCTGATCAATACCGACATCTTTTCAGCCAAGGCGCTTGTGGATACCGCGAAGAAAGCAGACACCCGCGTTTTTTTACATATGGACCTGATCGACGGTCTCGCCGCCAGCACGCGTGCGCTGGACTACGTTCAGACAAGCATGTGTCCAAGCGGCATCATCAGCACGCGAACCGCGCTGGTGAAATACGCGCGCGATCATGGCATATTCTCCATACAGCGCTTTTTTATGGTGGACAGCGCCTCATATGAGACTGCTGTGCGCACGGCGACCAAAGTACGTCCTTCGATGATTGAGATGATGCCTGGCATTATCCCGAGCATTATCAAAAAGTTCACGCAGGATGTGGACACGCCCGTGATTGCGGGCGGGCTCATCACCGACAGACGGCAGGTGATCGATGCGCTTTCCAGCGGCGCCATCGGCGTATCGACCGGTCAAGCCGCGCTCTGGACCGAATAAAAAAGCACGCTTTTGTTTTTACCGAAGTATCCCTGTCTTTATGTAGTTTTTTATCTGCTGCACATAATGTGCCACACCCTCGGCGTTATTTTTCAAATCCTCTTGTGTCACCGAACGAGTAATTTTATATGGATTGCCCATCACCACGCTGCCGGACGGAATCACCTTGCCGGGCGGAATCAGCGTTCCTGCGCCGATGACGCAGTTTTCACCGATCTTTGCCGCGTCCAGTATGATCGCGCCCATACCAATGAGCGTATTACTGCCGATATCGCACGAATGCAGTATCACGCCATGCCCCACCGTCACATCGTCGCCGATGAGAAGCGGCAGATGTGTGGTGTGCAGCAAGCAGCCGTCCTGTATGTTCGTGCGTTTGCCGATCTCGATACGCGCTAAGTCCCCGCGCACCACAGCACACGGCCATACGCTGGACTCCGCCTTCAGCACCACATCCCCGATCACCACCGCCGCGGAATGAACATATGCCGTTCTGTCCTTGGCTGGATCAATGCCGTCTATTGATTGAATCATGCGTCCTCCATCTGCTCCAGTGCCGCCATACCGATGGCAATCTCGAGCCTTTTCTTTTGCATGGCGCAGCCGATACGATACGGCTGCAGTATGTCGCCGTTCATGTTCACATTCGCCGCGGCACATCCGCCGCTGCAATAATATTTTGCCCAGCATTTTTTGCAGTCTTCCATATTGTCGATATTGCAGTCCTCAAACTGCCTAGCGATTGCCGTGTTCAGCCCTGTTTCATACACGCTGCCCAGCTTATAAGCGCTTTGCCCCACGAACTGGTGGCACGGGTAAATGTCTCCCGACGGCGCAATGGCGATGTATTCGGTGCCTGCGCCGCAGCCGCGAATGCGTTTCAAGCGGCAGGGCCCTGCGCCCAGATCCACCATGAAATGAAAGAATGTAAAGCCGTTGCCGTTTTTGCGGCGGCGCGTGTATTCTGCCGCAAGGCGGTCATATTCGTCGAATATCGCGGGCAGATGCTCTTCTTTTATCGCGCTTAAGCCGCTTGTGACCACAGGTTCGATGGACAAGCCCCAAAAGCCCATGTCTGCCACGTGCAGCACATCCTCCGCGAAATCAAGATTGTCCGCCGTGAACGTGCCGCGCACGTAATATTCGCCCTCGCGATTCAGCAGCAACGTTTTGGCATTTTTCGCCACGCGCTCGTAGCTGCCGCCGCCGCCCGCCGTTTTTCTCACGGCGTCGTGCACATGCGGCCGCCCGTCGATGCTGACCACGATGTTGTTCATCTCTTTATCCAGATACTCACGCATCTCGTCCGTGATGCGGTATGCGTTGGTCGTCACGGTAAAGCGGAAGTTCTTGCCGTGTGCCGCTTCGATGCTGCGCGCATAGCTGACCGTTTCTTTGAGCACCTCGAAGTTAAGCAGCGGCTCGCCTCCGAAAAAGTCGATCTCTAAATTCCGCCGCGTGCCCGACACCCCCACAAGAAAGTCGATCGCGGCCTTGGCGGTTTCCGCGCTCATCAGCTCGCGCCGTCCCGCGAACGCCCCGCCCTTGGCGAAGCAGTAGTCACAACGCAGGTTGCAGTCGTGCGCGAGGTGCAGGCACATCGCTTTGACGACGTTTTGGGGCAGTGGCTGACCGTCCTCAGCCTCGGAAAACAGCAGCCCCGCATCCTTAAGTTCCGCGATTTCCTCCAGCAGCGGCCCGCCTTCGCTGAGCGCCTCGTCAATATCGCCGCCGTCGTTTTCGATTTTCTCCAAACGCGTGACCGCCTCGAAAGCGTCGTCGTCGAGGACATGCACGCTGCCTGTCTCGACATCCAGCACAAAGCCGGTGCCGTCGTGTTTAAACGTATGTATCAATGAATGAATTCTCCTTAAAATATTCGATTTTTATAATTCTATGCTTGTACGCGGACCGATCAAGACCGTTTCCTACGTTCGTGTCATTCTGAACGAGCATCGCGAGTGAAGAATCTGTCCTGTCTATGCACGGAACGACCAAGACCGTTCCCTACGTTCGTGTCATTCTGAATGAGCATCGCGAGTGAAGAATCTGTCCTGCCTATGCGCGGGCGGGCATACCCCATTCGGGGCACAGGCAGAGACCCGCCCCTACGGTGTGCCGCTCCACATAATCACCGTTCCTGTAGGGGCCGGTTTCCATGCCGGCCCGTGGGCGTATGTGGTTATCATGACGCGGGCGGGCACCCATAGTTCGTGTCATTCTGAACACGCATCGCGAGTGAAGAATCTTTCCTGCCAACGCACGTTCGTATTACATATTTTAAAACAACAAAAAAGCGACACGAATGCCGCGCTTTCGTCCGGACAACGAAATATGTGTTCCGCAAATTTGGTTATCTGATTTTCTTCTCACAGCGCTGGTTCGCAAGCGTGCAGGACGTTTTGCAGGCCGACTGGCAAGACGTCTGGCATTCGCCGCAGCCCGTCTTTTCCTTTTTCTCTTTAAGGCTGCCCTTCACAACCGTTTTGATATGCTTCATATCAATCTCCTTATCCGCGTGTATTGTAAGCCGCACCACCGGCGAAAACGCCCGGCGGAAGCCCTTTGTAACAAAAGCTGCTAACCGATTATATAATAGGTGCGGCGTCTTTTGCAACCCCAATTACACGCGTGCTTTCTTAAAATGTATGCGCTTTGCTTTCTGCGTTTTCACCCGCGTGCGCGACGACCTGCCGAAGTTCGCCACGATGATGGCAAACACCATGCCGATCAGCAGTCCCATGAGCATATCCGAGAACAGCAGCGCCACGTTGCCGAATATCCCTTCGATGAGCGAGAAAACAATATAGCTCAAGGAGATAAATAGCAGCCCCGCAAGGCCGCCCGTGAGCCATTGCTTTTCATGCATCCCCTTGATGGCAAACCAAGACGCGCCGATGATGCCGAGGATTTTGATGACCTGATTGACAGGCGCGATCACGCCGTCGGACAGGCCCGTTTCCTTGATGATGAGCGCAAAAAGCAGTATCACCGCCACAGTGAACACCATGGAGATCAGCGTGCCTTTGAGCGCGCGCTTTAAGATATCGCCCGCCATAGATTTTTTAGAGGCTTTCACATTCGGTTCCATAGCCATTCCCCCTTTTAAGTCATAAATATGAGGGAACGGGCGCGAATATGACGGGAGGGGATAATACTATATATCTATATATCTCTCTATCTTTTCTTCTGCATGCTTTATAAACTTCTCTTCAATATTGATAAATTTATTTGGAAAGAAGGTAGCAAATGCACAAATAATACTGATAATTAAGGTTGTTAATGTGAGCGCCAAAGGCAAAGGCGTAAATATAGCCAAAATTCCCGAAGCTGCAATCAACCCAACAAAAACCCATTTCATTATATCAATTTTTTTCTTGATACTTTCCTTCTTTTCTATCTTCATTCTTTGGATTCCGTTAACCAATTTATCTCGTTCTGTAACAACTCTTTCTTTCTCACCTTCCACTTTAGAGATAGCGGAATTCGCTTTCAAACGTTCTTCTTCTCTAGCTTTAACCGATTCACTAAGTATTCTTTCTTCATCTATCTTTCGAATTTCTTCGATACTTATTGATGAGATTGGCAGATTATCTATCGTATGTTTTAACAAGGGTTTTCGCGAAAGCTTTAATGAACGGTATTTTAAATAATCTATATCATTTATCTCACCGTTTTCACGTTTTTCATTTAATTTTTGAATGTATGCTTTCCAGAGCGTATTGCTTGGAGCAACAGCTGCATAACAATTCTCAATTATTATTGTCAGCGGCAAATCAGGTTTTTGTATCTCATTCGATAACAATAATAATGCAGATAAAGTTGAGTAATGAAAGGTTGTTGGCACTTCAAATTGGCGTTCACCTAAGTAATTTGACGATACTTTCACAACTAATCTGTTTTTTGTTACGAAAATTGCTTTTGCATCTGAAAGTTCAGTTATTTTTTTATTTCCTCGTAGATAATTGGTTAAGTTAATTGATTTCGCATCTGCTTCCGCTCTCTCAATATCGTTTTCGGCTATATCCATCTCATCTGCTAATTTTGATGCCAATTCTTCTTCATCAATAAAAGGTTCCTTATTTACTTCTTCATATAATGAATTCTTAAAAATCTTAATTCTCGCCTTTTGTTCAATATCTTGCTCTAAATTTGTCCCTGCTAAATATATCTTGCTTAGAGAGTCTGGTTGAGATAAAAAATATTCTACCGTAAAACGTATCGCACCATAGCCAGCACCATTACATTTTATAATTTGCTCACAAGCAATTAAGCTGTCCCAAATTTCTCGTAATGAATGCTCATAGCATAAAACTTCCGCATTTAAAGACTTTAATTGATTTATCAATTCGTCGGCAAGCTGTTTTCTCAATTTACCTGAATAACCAAGAGCGTAAATAATTAAAGGTGTATCAAGAAAAACTTTTACATTACTTAAATCTTTTTTTGGTTTAGAATCATTTCGATAATAAATGTATGTATAACAAATAATCCCCTTTATTAATGTGTTTAAATGCTGATTGGATTCGGTTGTATTTTCAAATTGCTCAATAATAAACAAGCATACAATTGACTCTTCATCAGACATCTGATCTAGTGATGATAAATCTAGTGAGGGATCAGGCGATAGTAAGGGTTCTAAATGCTTAATAAAAAAATCTAATATAAGAGACTTCGCAGATGCCAAGCTACACTCCCTATTGAATGTTCTTGCAAAAGCACAGTATTCTTGAGCAACTAAATCAATTGCTCTTTGTATTTCATTTTTCTTTGGTCCAATATCATATTTATGATACCCTTTTACTGGTACATAATAAGCCATTCCGTCATGGTTAACTGGAGCTAATATTCCATTTGTGACAAACCTGTCTACTATACATTCATAAGTAGCCAGAGGATATCCAAAAGGGAATTTAGCTTCAACAATATCTTTTAGTGAATTTGCAGTAATTTTTTCTGGTGTTTCTTCGGATATGCAATATTCTATGAAAGGTAATAATGAGTCCATAAAATCACCTCCCCTTTCATAGTATTCTGCTAACATAAAATATATTATTTCCTTAGTAAGCATATCCAATACCTCCAAAATTGTATGCCATTAGTTATTATTATACATTGTTAGACGTATAGTTACAATAATCTATATATATTTACATTATTATTTACCCTTAATAAATGATTGATAAGTTGCCTCTCCAAATAATCACAAAGAATCATCGAGAAAAACACAGTATATCGGAGTATGTAAAAAATGACGAATCACTTTTTATTCTTCACTTACTTCGGCGATCGTGAAGACCGCCCGAGATTTTCAAACTAGCAGAATATATTTAATATAGAGCGCGGATTAGGGAGCGGCATTGTCCTATGCCCCCAATTTAATATACCACACCCATATATTTGTACTAACACAACCGTGCGCATCATATTTTAAATGTAAGAATACAGTTGCGAGGAGTGTATCATCAGTGATAAAAGTGAGTGTCGGTTTACGGCCCGTTGTGAATGGTATCAATATGCCCACTGTGCTGAAAACGGCGATACTGCCGGGCCATACATACGAGACGCTGTTTATTGCCACACAGGTCGGCGAAATCTATTACGTGGAAAACGGTAATCTCCTGCCGTTTCTGGATATCCGTTCACAGGTTTTAAAGCTCGGCGTTTCCGATGGCGGCTATGACGAGCGCGGTTTGCTGGGGCTTGCGTTTCATCCCGCGTTTACATACAACGGCCTGTTTTACGTCCATTATTCAGTCGCCGGCACACAGGGGCCGGGCGCTTTGCCTAAACCAGAAGCCGATAGTCAAGGCGGTCTTCCTGAATTCTTCGCGCCGAACCCGTGTGACCCCAGCACCTTAAATATGAAATGGACAGATCGGGAAACACGATATGATCATATCGATACGGTGGAGGAATGGATTCTGCAGACGAACGGTGTGCCACAAAAACGGCGCACGATGCTTAATCTGCGCAGACCGTTTTTTAATCATAACGGCGTCAACAGCTTGAACTTTTCGCCGGAATCGGGAAATCTTGTGCTGACCACGGGAGACGGCGGATCGGGCTATGATCCGTTCAACTTAAGCCAGAACGATCTGGAAATCGCGGGTAAAATCATCGAAATTGATGTTGCGAGAAATACATATATCCTTAATCCGCCCGTCGTCACACGCTTCAGCGAGATCCCTATGCCGATTCAGGAAACGCTCACGGTCATTGCCAAGGGCGTGCGCAATATTCCGGGCATTTCGTTTCAGCGTTTTTACAACCGGTACTTAAAGCTCGTGGGCAATGTCGGTCAAGATTTGGTCGAGTCGATTTTTTCATTCGTTCATTACAAACCCATTCCGGTGCTTCAGCTGATTCAGTCCTCCGTCATGAAAACGCATCACGAAGGGTTTATTAACCTTGGCTGGCGCGGCTGGGAGGGCGCTTTGCCGACTGCGATTATAAAGCGCTGCCCTGACAATCCTGCTTTAGATCAGGAGATTATCGCTTACTATGATGAAGCCGTCAAAACGTCGGTACCGCGCCTTAAGCCCATCGTCAGTTATTTTCACAAAGACCCTCGGCCGGACAAATTTGAAGCCACGGCACTCACAGGCGTTCAGCCGTATATGGGCCGTGATATCCCTAATCTGTCGGGAAGCGTTGTGTTTACCGATTTTGCCCATCACCACGAGCACAACTCGCAGTCTGCTGTCAGAGGCGTTTTGGCATATACCAGAGAAAAAACGGATTGCGGTCTCAATGATTTCAGCGTGATTGAAACGCGCTATGATTTTGGGTCTCAGTCCTCCTTTTATGTGAGCTTGGGATCAGATATGGATCAAACCAGACTGTTTCTGGGCGTTTACGGTTCCATGAACGTCACCGATTTTAACCAAGGCGCTGTCTTTGAAATCGTGCCTTGATATCAAAAAAGCTTTTGATGCCTTGCGATTGCGGGGCATTTTTTATATGAAGCGCCAATCGGGAACGCTTGCAAACGTACATTTTACGAATATATGTCTGCGAAGCGTGGGGGCCGGTTTCAATGCCGGCCCGTATTTTTGTTATATTTTGTTATCTAGTAAAATTACATGATCTGGTTGCCATGATACAGCGCATTCATCAATAATATGTGCGCATATGCGAATACTAACTTAAGAAGGAGGCGAAAAAATGAAAAAAACGTTTATGACATTCGTCATCATTTGTATGCTGGCCGTATTATTGACGGGCTGCACAGGCGTGAACAACGACAACAACACCATGCCGGACTTGGTTCCGTCGCCAATGGCGTCGCCATTGCCGGATGCTAACGCGCCCGGATACGGCAACAACGGTGATTTGGTGTCGCCAATGCCGGATGTATCGCCTAGCATGCCCGGATACGGCAACAATGGCAACCCGGCGCCTCAGGTATCGCCGGTGCCGCAGCTCACGCAGTAACCCCTTCGAGACACGCCCGAAACTTTGGGCAGACCATTGGAAGATGCCTTGTTTATATGCGGGGCATCTTCTTATTTATAATATATAATTTTCTGGTTTGTGCGGATAATAAACAAAGGAGGAGATATGAAAAAAGCATTATTAATCATTCTGTGTGTTTTTGCCGTTTTGCTGACGGCATGCTCAGATACCGACAAAGACGCAGTTCCGGAGCTCGTTATACCGCCAAACGCGTCGCCAACGGCTGCGCAAACCAACGGTATCGGCGGCTTCGACGCATTTTCCGTATCGCCGTCGCCGGTGCATTAGCCAATAGATTTAAGCATTCGGAACGGTCAAGACCGTCCCTACAGTACAATACTCGGTAAAATACAAGAAGCTCGCAATGCATCAGCAAGCGAGCTCCCCGTTAGAAAATATATATGAAAAATTGAATCCGGCAGCTACCTACCCTCCCAGGCCGTGACCAGCCAAGTACTATCGGCGTATAAGGGCTTAACTTCTGTGTTCGGGATGGGAA